>Ga0207091_1058_pt1 | contig 26790 bp, 19 predicted proteins | sample Alteio_BWMinHeat_47_FD_153534 | JGI IMG/M metagenome (GOLD analysis project Ga0207091, IMG submission 153534) | Enriched cells from forest soil in Barre Woods Harvard Forest LTER site, Petersham, Massachusetts, United States -... | ecosystem: Environmental > Terrestrial > Soil > Temperate forest >... | reverse complement strand
CAATTACTCTACCATCAGTCGCACAGCTTCCGGGAACCACAGCGCCTTCCAGTTCACAGGGAACTTAGAGTTGGGATATGCGCTCCCTGTGTATGACTGGTTGACTTGCCAACCTTTTATCCTCGGCGATTACATGGTTATGAGTGAATCCGGCTATACGGAAACCGGCGCCGACAGCTTGAACATGGCCGTTAAATCCAAAACCTCCCAGTTCTTCCAAGGGGAGATTGGCGCTATGGTCTACCAAACCTTCATGGTGGGGGAGACTCTCCTCCGTCCCACAGCGGAACTGGGCTGGATGATCCGAACCCCTGTTGGAAACACCGCCAATGTGAATGGGGGGCTTATCAACCAACCCTCAACTCTCGTGGTCACGGGCGTTAACAAAGTCTACAACCAAATCGCTCCCGGTGTGGGCCTGATTGCCCAGTTCGAGAATGGCCTCTATTCGTCTGCCAATGTCTATGCGGAGTGGGGTGGCGGATTGAATATTGGTGAGGTGTTGGTGAGGGTGGGGTACGAATTCTAGGTGTCAGCAAACAGGGGTCAGGAGACGGGAGTCAGGGGGCAGGACAGTTTTCCTGGCTCCTGGTTTCTGACTCCTGAATTCTCACATCGTCTCCCGACTTCAACGATTTGCCGAGCCATGCGCGCCATCCCAAATAACTCTTCTTTCCAAGGTGGGTAGAGGGGGGAGAGGTGACTTTATACCGGACGCTGAAGTCTTGGTAAGCCCCCGCGTATAGGGAGGTGAGGCTTTGGAGTTGAGGAAATTTTTTCCCCATTGGCAGGAAAGGATCCAACTCTTCAGCAGTGAAGGGACCACAGTGCAGAATGAAATTATTGGCTTGATCCCAGGCGCGCGTGCCTAAGGTCGCACTTTGGCCGAGCACTTGCCATTGCCCCCCTTTTCCAAGGCGTGTGACTTGCTCCTTCTGGATAGGGCGCCATTTTCCCACACATCTTTCTACCGTGACAGGGACCTTGAAGTATCCTTCTAGAATACGCACAAGTCCTTCTGCGGAGTGGGGGTGGCACCAATACAACCCTGCATAATTCAGAAGGCTTCTGTCGGGAAGGTCTAAGCGATTTTGGAGGGTAGGGATGCCAATGCCGATAAAGGATTTTAACCCTGTGGCAATTTCTGTTTTTTCAGGGGTGACCGTATTCAGGCTGATCATATATTGCTTGCGAATCCGGTGGAGGATGGCAATCAATCGATGGTTAAAAATATCCAGAAAATCCTTAAGGCTTGTGTCCCCATTGCGGATACGCTGAATCATCATCTCTGTATAAGGGAAGGGAAGGGGGCCTTGAATCCCTGCAATTCCCATAAAATTGACTTCCAAGGTTGTTGGCGTTATGTGGAGGGACGCGGGGAGATGAAGGGCATAAATATCGCTGGCAAGGGCTTCCAAATAGACCCGGGATTTGACAGCTACCACTTCCTTATCGGGACTGACCGTTTCGCCAAAAGGCACAGCATCGGGATGCAGATATTCAAGGAGCTTTACGGCTTGATGGAATTCAAACCGATAGGGTTCCTCTAAAAGGAGGGAGGCTACAGTAGGGACTGACTGCCGACGTGGGAGGGCCATCGTTTCCAAATTCCATCAGAGTGGGTGCTAATAAGGGTGAGTTCTGTAAAAGAGGTCATGGCTACATAGAGACCAAAAAATTCATTGAGGATGGTTGCAAGGGTATATCCCCCTTGGCCACTAAAAGGGGCTTCATCAAGGGTGAGGGTGATGCTCAGCCCTTGAATAAAACCGCGCCAGGCTTCCTGTCCGCGACGGCGCATGACAGGCTCAAAAGCCACATCTTGGATGGTGTTAATTTCGGGATGAGATTTGCTTTTATTCAGGCTTGAGTAAAGTTGGAGCAACTCCTTGAGGGTGAGGACGGCCTTCTCGTGCCCGCTAAGGCTGAGGGCATTGAGGGACAGTTGAGAAATCAATTTCCATTGGGATTCTCCATCGAGGGAGGGAGGAATTTCAAAGGTGGGGCGCTCCAGGCACGTCACGGTTGCAGACGGAATGACCCCATCAATTTCCAATTGTCCCCCTGCGGGAATGTAGGAGGCCAGGTCTCTGTTTGTGCAGAGTGTGTAGGCATAAACTGTTTGATGGGCCGGATCTTGGGGCGTAAATTTGTAGTCCACAAAAGAAAGGGAAACTTCTGTTCCTGTAATCTCAGGGTTTTCTGAGTGAGAGCGGGTGGCGTGCCAAAAGAGTCCATTGTCCCGTTGTTCAACGTCATAATCATAGGAAAAATAGGGGGCGAAGGTTTCCGTTTCATCTCCCCCCACCCCTGCCGCAACAACTTTGAGGATGGTGTGGATTTCGGTGGTGTCTTCGTTTCGTTGATCGCCTACGAGGCGGTAAGAAACAGATTGCTGGTTGAGATCAATTGGCTCACTGATTTTGGGGAACAAATTGACAATCGGCGTACACCCTAAAGCAAAGCTATTTTTATTGATTCTGAGTTTATCCGTGCGGCTATTGTCTGCCAGGGGGATGTAAATATCAAGATATTCACTGGCGTTGAGTGTTGAGAAATTCTCGATATTGAAAAAATTGAATTTGTTGGGGAAGACAAAATACTCATGCAGCAAGCGGTATGCATCTAAGGCTTGCTGGGGGTAAGGAATCAAGGCCTCTTCTGGTCTCAATCCGACAGGTGTGAGGGAGCCCAGAGGAAGCTGGGTAGGCGCATCGGCTGTATCCGCTTGGAGGAAGACAGGGGTTGGCGTTTCGGGCAAATAGGCAAAGAGGCTATCATACAAGCTGCGGGAGGTAAGGGAGTCGCCTGTGATGTAAAATTGCAAAGAGGCGGGAGAAAGCTCCCCAATGCTGCCATCATAACGAGAGATGCGGATTTTCAAGACCCACTGGCTTTCGATAAGGGCAGGGGTCAAGGGGCTCTCATCCACATTCATGACGCACGCATCTGAAATCTCAAGGGGCCAAAGGTCAACGGGATAGGTTGTTTGAAAATAGCAGGTTTTCCCTTCTTGGGCTTCTGCAAACAGGGGCGTGCCCCGGGGCACCGTATAGCCGGCTGAGGAGTCGCCTAAGTGAGGATCCATCTTAAAGGATGCAATCGTTGTGGCTGGAAAGGGCGTTGTAAATTGGGGATACAGAACCCCGAGTAGGGTATTGGTAAAGTGAATATACCGATTGTCGATTTCTTTCTGAAGACGTCCGGTCAAAAAGGCGAAAGATTCGAGGAGGCGTTGAACATGGGGATCAGAAGAGCCCGCCTCTGACATATTTAAGTTTTGGGCAATCTTTGGATAACGGGTGACGAATTGTGCCCCGGCCCTTCTCAGGTATATCATTTCCTGCTGGTAGTATTCCAGCATCCGTTCGAAATGTTCCTGGCTCACAGGGTCATCCTCTTATTATTATAGGGGGCAGTATACGCTTATTTTAAGGATTGTGCCAGGTGGTTGTGTGGGGGGTTATCGAATGAGGGCATTTACAACTGCGAGGCCCTCTCTTGCCCATGCGGCGCCATCCGTTGCCGCAAAACGGCAAATCGTTACCACAGCCTTTGCCATCTTTATGCCCTCTTCTACTTCACGTGCTTTACGTATCAGTGCCGTACCCGCTTCGATGACTGTGGTAGGCAACTGCCATCCGTGCTGTGGAATAGCTGCCGTTGTTATGATCTCTTCATCTTGCACGGCCACTGCTCCGCTAGAAGCGGCAGCTTGGTGAGCCAGTTCATCTTCAGCTTGCCTATCTGCTTTCACCACCCGCAGAAATGCGGCTACAGCTACCCATTCTTCTAATGCTTCGTCTGCAGGAGCGGATGCCGCAGAAGTAGTGGTTGCTGCTGGGTCGAGTAGAAAGGGAGGGGAGCTCGGTCTATGTTGTGGTTCATCAGTCATGTTCTGGTCTTCATCGTCTGGAAAATCTACTTTTAAGGAGGCAGGGGGCGTCGTTGACTCCAAGTTCGTATCATCTTTCTCGCAGGCTCTGAGAGAAGAATGAGAGAAAAGGAGAATACTTAAGGCAAGGGCTGAAAAAAGAGTTTTCTGTGTCATTGTATCAATCCTTTTAAAAAACCCCGCAAGAAGCGGGGTTTTTATGATGGTTATGTTGCACTTGCTATGTGTTGTGCCGCTACTTTTTCTAATTTTCTTCTGACGCTATTTCTTTTTCTGCTTCTTTTTCTTCTTTTGCTCTTTTTGAATCCACAGAGATTCTTAATATATCTTCTTCTTTTCTTGCTTGTGTTGCTTCTGCTAACGCTCTGTCTTGTATTCCAGCGAGCGCTGCTCCTTCGGCTTCTGCTGCTTCTTGCTGAGCTGCGAGAGCTTTTTCTTCTTCTGCTCTTTTTGCGTCGACAGATATTCGTAATGCATCTTCTTCTTTTCTTGCTTGTGTTGCTTCTGCTAACGCCCTGTCTTGTATTTCAGCGAGGTCTGCGCCGATGATTTCTGCTGCTTCTTGTTGAGTGGCTGCTGTTTTTATTCTTTTTTCTTCCGCCTTTGCGTCATATGCTTTTTCAGAATTATGGGACATACAAGGGGAAGAAACGAGAAAACTTAGGGCAAGGGCTGATAAAAGAGATTTATTGGTCATAATTTCATATATCCTTTTAAAAAGATGTAAATATTATTTGTATAGTAGTGATGTATCGCTAAAATCAGTATATCGTTAAAAAATTAACAAATCATGAATATTTTGAGCACCTTTCATGTATTGCCGTAATATTATTTATGTTTTGTTCATGAAAGGAACGGCCATTCAAAAAATTTGCCCCTCTCTCAAAAATCTGTGAACTCAAGGGACGAGGCGGGTGACCTCACTCCCCCATCTTCTGCGCTAAGGTCGCCTCGAGGAAGGCATCGATATCTCCATCCAAGACGCCTTGGGCATTTCCTTTTTCCACGTGGGTCCTCAAGTCCTTCACCATTTGGTAAGGCTGAAGGACATAGGAGCGAATCTGGTGACCCCAGCCAATGTCGGTTTTGGCATCGGCGGTGGCTTGGGCGGCGGCTTCGCGTTTTTGGAGCTCATGCTCATACAGGCGCGCTTTGAGCATGCTCATGGCCTGCGCCCGGTTGCGGTGTTGGGAGCGGTCATTCTGGCACTGGACGACAACACCTGTGGGGATGTGAGTGATGCGGATGGCGCTGTCGGTTTTGTTGACGTGCTGTCCCCCGGCGCCTGAGGCGCGGTAGGTGTCCACGCGTAAGTCTTTGTCCTCGATCTGAATATCGATGGCATCATCGACCTCGGGGTACACATACACAGAAGCAAAGCTCGTGTGGCGGCGCGCTGCCGAATCAAAAGGGGAAATGCGTACAAGGCGGTGAACGCCACTTTCTCCCTTGAGCCAGCCATAGGGGTGATCCGCGTTTTTATGGGAGATGATTTTGAAGGAGGAGGACTTGAGGCCTGCTTCTTCGCCGGGGCTTTCTTCAATCCACTCTACTTTATAGCCTTTGGCTTCGGCCCACCGGGCATACATGCGGGTCAGCATGAGGGTCCAGTCTTGGGCTTCCGTGCCGCCTGCGCCAGCGTGGACTTCGATGAAACAGTTATTCCCGTCGGCCTCCCCAGATAACAGGCTTTCAAGCCGCAAGCGTTGAACTTTTTTGTGAAGAAGGACGATGTCCTGCTCAGCACTTTCCTGAACCTCGAGATCATCTTCTTCGGCACTAAGGGCGAGAAGTTCAAGGGTATTTTGTAAATCTTGGTCGAGGGTGGTGATACGGCCTAAAGCTTGTCCCAGCTGCTCCCGCTCCCGCATGAGCTCTTGAGCGCGCTCTGGATTTTCCCAGAGGGTGGGGTCTTGGACTTCCGCTTCAAGGGCGTGAAGGCGGGCTTGGGACGCGTCCCAGTCAAAGATGCCCCCTCAGGAGAATCAATATCCCCTTAATGTCATGAACGAGGGTTTCAATTTCAGCACGCATGGTGAGCTCCTAAGCTTAATAAACGCCGCCGGTTCCTGTGAGCGGCGGTATGGGAGGAATGGGGGAAGGATGGTGAGGAGAGGGGATGTAAGAGGGGCGGTGAGGGGGGCCATAGGCAGAGGGTGGTGGAGAAGATTCGGAAGAGGGCCTGGGAGACTCGGCTTTGGGCAACCCCTGATTTTCTTTGAGGGCTTCGTAAATGGGTTGACCGTTTGTTTCTATCATCCGCACAAGTTTCATGCCCGGGGGAATCTTGAAGGGCTTGCTGGGAATGCCCTCCAGGGCCTTACTGAGGAAGTTCACGCCCATGGGGAGGGCCACACGGGCACCGCCTTGCATGTGGCCGAGGGGTTGAGGATTGTCGTACCCCACATAGCATCCAATGACGAGATCCGGCGTGTAGGCAAAGAACCAGGCATCCTTTTCACCGTTTGTGGTGCCTGTTTTGGCGGCTAAGATTTTGCCGATCACTTGAGCGCGTCTGGCTGTTCCGGCGCGCACAGCTCCCTCTAACATAGAGGTGATCTGATAAATGCTGCGTGGATCGGCGACCTGTTCCCGGGTATCTTCAATGGTGGGAGGAGGAAGGTTCTCATCCCATAAGAGGTTTTTACAATGGAGGCAGGTGCGGGTATCTGCTGTAAAAATTGTCCGCCCATGGCGATCTTGAATGCGGTCGATGAGGGTGGGGGTGAGTCGCTTTCCGCCATTAGCAAGCATGGCATAGGCTGTTGTCATGCGGAGGAGGGTGGTTTCGCCTGCACCGAGACACATGGCCAGCTGCATGGGCACCCGATCGATAATGCCGAACTTTTCAATGATCTTTGCCACAGGTTTCATGCCAACGAACTGGTGTACCAGACGCATGGTCACCCGGTTCAGGGATTTTTGAAGACCGACCCGCAAGGGTACAATTCCATAGATGGTTTTCATCATATTTTTTGGGGTATAAACGCCCAAGCCTCGCCCCATGGCAATGGAGATGGCTGAGTCGGACACCCGGGTGGCGGGGGAAAATCCGCGCTCCATGGCTGCTAAATAGACAAAGGGTTTAATGGCGGATCCGGGCTGGCGCTTGGCTTGGGACGCTCGGTTAAATTTGGTGGATTCAAAGCTGAATCCCCCCGACATGGCAAAGATGCGACCTGTGTGGGGGTCCATGGCAATGAAGCCGCCTTCGACAGCTGGGATTTGCTGTAAGGCGTATATCTCTCCTTTTCCAGATACTTTTTCAACCACGACAGCATCCCCAACTTTGACGACATCCTGGGGTTTTGCAATGGGAGGACCGACCTCAATGGCGGGTGAGTCAGTGTCTGGTGCAACGGCAGGGGGGGGGACAAAGTGACGGGCCCATTTAAGTTCAGAAAGAGGGATTTTCCCTTCCTTTCCGGATTTCAACCCAATGATGGTGCTGTCGCCTGTGAACTTCAACACAATGGCCAGCTCCCACGGGGCGATGCCGGGCGGGGTGGGAATGGCTTTCAGTTGTTTGAGCCAGGTCTCGTTGTCAGTGCCTGCGAGCTCCGCATGAAAGGGTGCCCCGCGCCATCCATGGTCGCGATCATAAGCGATTAGGGCTTTACGCAGAGCCCAATCTGAAATTTTCTGGAGGCGCGGATCCAGGGTCGTCCGGATGGTGAGGCCGCCTTTATAAAGGGCCTTCTCTCCGTATTTTGTGACGATGTTGCGACGGACTTCTTCCGCAAAGTTATTAGCCCGTACGACGTGGGTGGGATCGGGCCGTTTCAGCTCAATGGGCTCTGCTTTGGCGGCCAGCGCTTCATCCCGGGTGATGACCCGCTCTTCATACATGCGGGTGATGACCCAATCGCGGCGGGCTTTTGCGGCAGCATAATTTGTGGAGGGACTATATCGGCTGGGGGCTTTAGGCAAGGCTGCGAGGAAGGCCACTTCTGCAATAGAGAGTTCGCTTAAAGATTTGTTGAAATAGTTGAGGGCTGCTGCGGCAATGCCGTAGGAACGGGCGCCTAAATAAATTTCATTGAGGTAAATTTCAAGGATCCGATCCTTACTTAAAGCGGTTTCAATCCGGAAGGAAAGGATGGCTTCTTTGATTTTTCTCTCAAGAGAGGCCTGGGTTGAGATATTGGTCAGGAGAAGATTTTTCGCCACCTGTTGGGTGATGGTGGAGGCTCCCATGGGGCGTTTGTTGCTGCCCATTTGGCTCAAGTTGATGAGAGCGGCTCTCATGATACCGAAGATATCCAGGCCCGGATGAACGTAAAAATTCTTATCTTCTGCCGCGAGGAAGGTTTGAATGACCCGCTTTGGGATCGCTTCAATCGGCACAAATACCCGGTTTTCAGTAGCATATTCTGCAAAAAGACGGCCATCACTGGCATACAGGCGGCTGACGACCGCGGGTTCATATTGGGCGAGTTGTTCGTAGTCAGGAAGGGCGCGGCCAAAATAATACAGAACGGAAAGCGTGCCTGCCCCTGCCAAAAGGCCCAGGATAAAAAGAAGTGTAAAGGTCCATGTTAAAAAGCGGATCATTTCTAAGTGTGAGTGCCCTTTTAATGTTGCCCGCACTGTGCCGAAAGCGGGAGGGGGGGTCAATAGGAATCTGTTGGTTGACTTGTTTTTGGAAGGGGGTACTTTTAACTCGTTTTTAAACATTTCAGCATTATAATGTTATCTATCGTTAATGCTCTCTTTTTTAAAAGAAAAACTCTTTGTTAAAAGGAAATATTATTATGATTCAGAAAACTTTTTTTTCAGCCCTTTCCTTAAGTTTGCTTGTTGGCGCTTCTTTCCCTGTTGTAGCTATGCAGCTAGGAGCGTCCTCTATCCCTGCGGGAGAAGCTCCTGCAAGTACTGCGTTGGCATCCTCAGCAGATCTTGCAGACGTAGAATCGGCAGAGGTAGCCTTAGCATCCTCGACCTCCCGCCCTCCAGCGTTTGATACATACAGAAAAAAATGCGAAGAAGACGTAGCGCAAAGGGAGGATTTCTATAATGAAAAATTACGGGCATGTAAAGAAATTCTTCGTGAAAAAACAATAGCAGAAGCCGCAGTCGTAGCAGCAACAAACGATGTACGAGCAGCAGAAGCCGCAGCAGTCGCAAAAGAAGCAGCAGTCGCAGAAGCAGCAAGAAAAGCAGCAAAAGAAGCAGCAGCAGCAAGAGAAGCAGTCTTAACACCAGAAGCAAGAGAAGCAGCGAAATCAAAAGGAGTAGAAGCGGCAGAAGGACTAGCAAGAGAAGAAGCAGCAGCCGCAGCAGAATTAGCAGCCGCACGCGACTTATTGCCAGCAGGGAAATTAGCAAGTTTATCATCTGGACAAAATGACAGTCTTATAAAAGCACGTGAGGATTTCCTAAAAACAAATGAAAAATACGTAGCCGCAAAAGCAGCAAAAGAAGCAGAATGCATACGCATAAGAAAAGAACAAGAAGAAGCAGTCAGACTCGTAAGTGCATTAAGAGACGTAAAAGAAGCAGCAGAAAGTAACCTCCTATCGATAAATGAAAGATATTCAAAAGAAGAAGTATTAAAAGAAGAGGCGTTCAAAGAATTAAATGCAGCACGCATAAGAGAAAAAAAAGAAAAAGCAGCAGAAGAAAAAGCAGCAGAAAAAGCAAAAGTAGAAGCAGAAGGTGATGAGAGCGACTGGGGTGAGGGCGATTGGGAAGAGGAATAGCTACAGCCGCAGCCGCAGCAGGATAGTAAAGCTCCCTCACGGAAGGTTGTTGTAAAAATTTTTGCAATAGAGTGGTTTTTGTATTATACTTCCCTTGTTAATTTTGTTAACTGCGCGCTTTCTTGAATGAGAGGGGCGCCTTTTTAAAAGGATTTATATGATGACACAAAAAACGCTTTTTTCAGCCCTTGCTTTAAGCTTGCTTATTGGTTCCTCTTACCCTGTTTTAGCCTCTCATAAGGATGAACAACAGGTCGGAGCGTCCTCTATGCCTGCGAGAGCAGTTCCTGCAAGTGCGGCAGAACCCTCTCTGCCTGTCCCCGTGGCTTCCCCTTCCGTTCTGAGGGCCGGCATTCCTGAGCCGGAAATTATGTCTTTAGAGGAGTTCCAAAAAAGTGGCCTAGAACAAGAGGCGGCAGCAGCTAAGGTCTCCTCTCGTCCTGCGGCAGCAGCTTGGCCAGAAACAGAGGATTCTCAAATCGTACGAGAAACACAAATGTCAGAAAAAAAGCGCCTCGACAAAGAAAGAGCAGAAAGCGATTTTAATAGAGCAATAAAGACAACGGAGGTTCTAGAGGACGCCGAACGATCAAAAATGGAAAGCTCAGACAATGAGCTTGCAAGAGAATATGCCCGAATACGCGCCTTAATACAGAAAAGGAAGGAAAAGGGTCTCCCAGTTGTGGAAGCATATGAGGAACTTCAAAGAGCTGGCAATGCCCTAGACTCTGCCGCAGCAAAGGTAGCAAGGGAAGCAAATCCCGAAGCATATGCTGAATATGACAGAGCTGAGTTGGCATTGGAAAAAATAGTAAGAGAAGAAAAAGAAGGTGAATACACTAAAACAAGAAGTATGTTGGAAGATCTTCGCCGTGAAAAGGACATAGCAGAGAATGCGTTGTTAGAAGCACGAAGGAAAGTGTACGAAACAGAAAGAGAGAAGTTAGATGCAAAAAAAATAAAAGATGACAAAGCAAGAAAATTACTGTTGCTTGTAATAGAAGCAACAGATGAGGTGTTAAAACCAGAAAACAGAGGAGAAGGAGCAGAAGCAGAAGAATACACAAGAGAAACAGCAGCATACTTACAAATATTATCCGAAGAAAGAAAAAACAGCTCGTCCTTGCAAAAAGCATCGCTTCGTGAGACTGAGGCCTATGAACGTCACGAAGCAGCAAAAAAGAAATTCCTCGCACCACGAAAAGAAAGATTAACGCAAGAAATAGAAAAAAAACTCGCAATAGAATTAGCAAAAGACAATGTAACAAAATTAGAAAGTTTATGGGAGAAAGCAAAGGACGAAGAAAAAGTGGCGCTTTCCACTTGGGAAGCAATAAATAAAAAATATGTCATGCTGAAACAAGAAAAAACAAAACAAGAAAAGAATTTAAGCGATTTAAGAAAAGCAAAAAGAGCAGCAGAAAGAGAGCAAGCAGAAGAAGAAAGAAAAGCGGAAAGGGAAAGAGAAAAGGAAAAAGGAGCTGGGGACGACTGGGGTGAGGGAGATTGGGAAGAATAATAGAAATTTGCAGAAGCTGACAAACAGGAATCAGAAAAAATCCTGATTTCTGTTTTCTGATAACTGAGACCTTGCATCCCTCAAAGTGTATGATACACTTTCTCATCATTCAAAAATTGAGAAGATTGTTATGGAAAAAGTTCCCATGACTTCTGGAGGGCTCAAGCGCCTTCAGGAGGAATTCCACCATTTAAAGAGCATCGAGCGGCCCGCAGTCATTAAGGCGATTTCGGAAGCGCGAGAGCATGGCGACCTCTCTGAAAACGCGGAATATCATGCGGCCAAAGACAAACAAGGTTTTGTGGAAGGGCGTATTAAGGAACTTGAAGGGAAGATTTCCCGTGCCGAGGTGATTGACGTGCAGGCCCTTTCAGGGACCGATATCAAGTTTGGCGCCACCGTGACGTTGATTGATGACGAAACGGAAGAAAACCTCACCTACCAAATTGTGGGCGTGGATGAGGCGGATATTAACAAAGGGCTCCTCTCCCTCAACGCGCCGCTTGCGCGCGCCCTCATTGGGAAATCCGTAGGCGATACGTGTGAGATCACGACCCCTAAGGGGAGCAAGTCTTACGAAATTTTGAAGGTGGTTTACAGATAACAGGAGTCTGGATGCAGGAATCAGGACAAGAGGTCCGGCCCCCTGTTTTCTTCTCTCTGCCTCCTGTCAGAGCATATAAAAAAGCGTCACCACCAACGTCCCATAAAATGTGATTCCCTTTATTTTTAAGTAGAGCACATGCGAGAGGAAGTTACGTACAACGGGTTGCCTCTCTCAGGTAAGCACAGTATAAGAGAAGACTTCTTCAGTGCCCGTAGCTCAGTTGGATAGAGCACCAGATTCCTAATCTGGGGGCCGTTGGTTCGAATCCAATCGGGCACACCATCCGCCGTCGCGACGCCGTCCGGCTACGCCAGCCGTGGCGAGAGGCGGACACAGGGTTTTCTTAGTTAATAAATCCCCTCACGCCATCTCCCCCTTTCTTTTTTTGTAGGCCCCGACACTCAAAGGAATCGACAGAATGTAAAGAAAGGTTCCAATACTGAGCGTCCACCAGGGGATGCTGAAGAGAGCTGCCATGACAACCGCAACCGTTATTAGGAAAGGGCGAATGAGGGAGAGGGGAATGCGGACCTTCTTCAGTCCGTAGGTAGGAATGCGGCTGATCATTAAGAGACCTGTGAGCGTTAAGCTGCAAGAGAAAAGAAGGGGAGAGTTGCGAAAATTCATCTCGAGAGCAAATCCGACCATGAGCGGGAGAAGGGCCAAAATGGCCCCTGCGGGTGCGGGAACGCCTACGGAAAACGTTTTTGTCCATTCGGGCTGGGAGGCATCCATATTTGTGTTAAAACGCGCAAGGCGAAGGGCCATGCAGGTGGAGAAAAAGAGGGTAAAAGCCCACCCCGTTCCTTCCCAGGTTTGCAGACTGTAGAGATAAAGGACCACCGCGGGGGCAATGCCAAAGCTGATAAAATCGGAGAGGGAGTCAAGTTCTGCGCCAAAGGTGCTGGCCACTCTCAAAAGACGAGCGATTCGGCCATCCATCGCGTCGAGAACGGCCGCAATTAAAATTAGGCTTACGGCCCACTCCCACCGTTCAGCAAGGGCAAAACGGATGGCGCTGAGTCCTGTGCAAAGGGCGGTGACCGTAATGGCATTGGGGATGAGACGTGCTAAATGGGGAGCTGCTGGAGTTGGCATCTCTACTTCCTTCCTAAGCGTTGCGGAGCCTTAGACTGTAAATCACCGATGAGGGTTTCTCCCCCCAACATATATTGTCCTTCAATGACTTGAGGATTCACGCCTTCTGGGAGGTAGAGATCCACGCGGCTCCCAAAGCGGATAATGCCGAAGAGGTCGCCCGCTTGGACGGTTTGTCCCACTTGAGCCTCGGAGAGGATCCGCCGTGCAATGAGTCCTGCAATTTGGACGACGAGGACTTCTTGGCCAGAGGGGGTTTTGATAATCACAGAGTTCCGCTCGTTAAACTTGCTCGCTTTGTCGAGAGACGCATTCAAAAACTTGCCAGGGTGGTAGAGGGTCTTAATAATTTCTCCGCTTACCGGAATGCGATTGACGTGGACATCAAAGACATTGAGAAAAATGCTGACACGGGTGAGGGGCTTTTTCTCCCATTTCAGTTCTTGGGGTGGGATCGCCTTTTCTATTTTTGTCACCATTCCATCAGCGGGGCTGATAATGAGTCCCTCTCCAAGAGGAGTCACCCGGTGAGGATTGCGGAAAAAATAAATGCACCACAGAGTGAGGAGGGTTCCTCCAATCCCCCAAAGCGGTGAGAACATAAATAAAACTGAGGTGATCAGGGCAAAAAGAGCGATAAAGGGCCAGCCGGCGCGGTGAATCGGGGGGAAAATTGCTTGCATAGAGTCCTCTGCTTATATTTTCAGTACTTTATAGCTTGTTTGGGGTATGGATTCAAGGCCCGCCGTCGGGCTCCACCCGCCTTCGCTAAAGCTTCGGCGTGCCATCCGCCATAGCGACTTCGTCGCGACGGCGGGCTGCTACACCTTCACTGGCATGATTGCGCGCGCCTTATCCCCCCTTGTAGAAAGGAATTTTTTATGACTAAATGTAGGTTATGGAGGCTTTTAAGAATTTAATAAAAAACTTAGCCTTGTTCTTACTTGTCGGCGCCGCGCCTTCCCTCTGTTGGGCCGGAGGCCTTTTCTCAGCCATTTCTTGGCCTTCCTTTTTTCTCCTTGCAATGGGTATTTTTTGCGCGCTTTGGCTCAAAACACGGAGTTCGTTGAGTACGCTCAAGCAGCTTCTCTTGGCGCGTGAGGAAGAATGGGCTTTGTGTGAAGGGGACCAAATTATTGAAAAATCCTCCTATTTTCCGGGCGATACGCTTCAATCCTTTCGTACATTTGTGCATGCCCATTCTCTTCCTCAAGTGGAGGAGTGTCTTGGAAAACTCTTGAAAGAACATTTCCCTTTTCAAACCCATCTTCGTGCTCATGCGAATAATGCGTCCTACTCTTTGACGGGCGCTGCAATTGATGGAAAGACAGCGCTTTTTCTTAAAAATATCACAGAAAATGTGGGTCAAGAGCGTGTGCGGACAGAAAACCAGCGAAAGAATGAGGAGCTTATTAAGAAGCTCCAGACGACCCTTGAAATTCTCCCTATTTTTGTCTGGCATCGGGATGAGCATCAGAGGATTACCTATTGTAATATTAAGTATGCGAGTGCTGTGCAGGCGGTGCCGACGAAAATATATGAGGAAGATATTGAGCTCATCCAACCCCGCGCGGCCAAATCTCTTGCCCGTAAGGCGCTTAATATGCAGATTTCCCAGCATGTTGATAGTACGGCGATTGTTGGGGGGGAGAGGCTGCACTTGCGACTTTTTGAAGTGCCAGATATTTGTGGCAAGGGAACGCTTGGAATTGCTTATGATATTACGGAATTGCAAGAGGCGAGGACGGACATAAAGGAGCTTATCGCTGCCCATGGTGTTGTTCTTGACCATTTGACGACAGCGATTGCGGCTTATGATGCGGATGGGATCTTGCATTATTATAATCAGGCTTATGTCGCCTTACATGGTTTTAATGAGGAATTTCTTAAGGCGAAGCCTCGTCTTGATGAGGTCCTAGAAGATCAAAGAAACCGGCGGCAGATTCCTGAATATTCTGATTTCCCTGCTCATAAGAAACGGTGGATGGCACAATTGAGAGAACAAACGGTTCCTCAAGAAGATCTCATGCATTTACCAGATGAGCGGACATTGAGAATCTTTAGTGCTCCTTATCCCCATGGGGGGCTTCTCTTTATTTTCGAGGATATTACGGATACGCTCGCTCTTGAGCGGACCAATAAGACGCTTTTGGACGCCTATCAAACGACACTGGATCATCTTTTCGAAGGGGTCATCATCGTTGGCAGTGATAATCGCCTTAAGAGTTTCAATCCCAGCTACATGAGCCTTTGGAAACTGAAGCCGCAAGATATAGAGATCGGGGAGCATCTTGCAGATATCCTTGAACGCCTCAAGAAATTCTTCGATTATGGAACTGAAGGCTGGGACTTTTACAAGGCAAATGTCATTGCGAATATGACGGACCGCCTCCCAAAGACCGGACAATTTACCCGCAAAGACGGGATGATTATCAACTTTTGCTATGTTCCCCTTCCCAATGGCGATCACTTGATCAGCTATATGGATGTCTCTGATCCGTCTCGGATTCAGCAGGCTCTTGAAGAAAAGAAAGCGGTTGTGGATCAGATATCCCACCTGCAATCTGTCTTTACATCGAGTGTTTCGGATGAGCTGAAGCCGCCTCTCGCACTTATTAATACGTGTGCGGAAAGTTTGTCTGCAGGGGCTTCGGAAACGTTGAATGAACGGCAAATCGAGTATGTGGGGGGGATTCTGGACGCCTCAACCACTCTCCTCACTCTTGTGGATGATATTCTCGATACGGTGTCTCTTGAGACAGGAAACCTTTCTTTTTCTCCTTCTCTTGTCTCAATTCCGTCTCTTTTGAAAGAGGTTGTGAAGCATGTGTCTCAGCAAAAGGGACCTTCCCTTGTTGAAAAGCATAGCAAGGACGTCAAAGAGTGGGTCGTTGATGAGAAACGACTCAAGCAGGCTCTCCTCATCCTTGTTGAGAGAGCTCTGGAAGGGGTTTCTTTGGAGAGACACTTAAAGCTCGCAGCGCATCTTCATCAAGATGCGCTTGAGATTGCTCTTCTTGATGTCAATACGACCCTGGAGCTTCAAGATCTCTTTGTGAAGGGGGCGGGTAAGAAGGGCGGCGGCGTCCGGGAGGCGCTCGCTGAAAAGCTTATTGCCCTCCATGGAGGACGCTTCTCTCTTTCTTCAAAACCTGAGGGAGATGTCTTGATGCGGTGCGTCTTGCCTCAGACTTCTTTTGGAAATGTGAACACACCTCCCCGGAAACGGAAGGTGTAGTGAGAAGACGAGGTGAGGCCAGATAAAGCTTACCCGCGCAAGCGCGGAAACTATATCTGGGTCCCCGCCTGCGCGGGGATGACAGTAGGGGCATGGGGATGACACATTTTCCTGCCTCCAGACCCCCGTTTCCCGACTCCTGAAACATATACACGGTTTCTGTGGATAAGGCTGTGGGTAATTCCCGTGGAACAGAAAATTTTCTTGGCAAAAGCAGCGTCTTGTTCACAATGCCTCAAAATGAGGCATTCTTTTTAACCCTTTGATTTCAAAGGATATTTAAATGTAAAGGGGTTTTGACCTTCTGAAGATAAAAAAAAATTAAGAGGCTTTTTAGGGAGGAGGCCCTTCCCCCCTCACTGTGTATAACTGCCTCCCTTATTTCTCTCGTAAATAGGGTTTTAAATAATGTCCGGTGTAACTTGTTGGAACGTCTACGATGGTTTCAGGAGTTCCTGTGGCAACAATATTCCCGCCTCCTTCGCCTCCCTCGGGACCGACATCAATGATCCAATCAGCGGTTTTAATCACATCCAGGCTATGTTCAATGACAATCACTGTATTTCCTTGATCAACGAGGCGGTGCAGCACCTCAAGGAGCTTCCGGACATCCTCAAAGTGCAGCCCCGTTGTGGGTTCGTCGAGAATATAGAGGGTTTTGCCGGTGGCGTGCCGGGAGAGTTCTTTTGAGAGTTTAACGCGCTGGGCTTCACCGCCCGATAAGGTGTTGGCCCGTTGCCCAAGGTGGATGTAGCCGAGGCCCACTTGGGAAAGGGTCAAGAGCTTTTCCTTAATGGGGGGCATGGCGTCAAAAAAGACCAAGGCTTCATCCACGGTCATATCTAAAACATCTGAGATGGATTTGTCCCGATACTTAATTTCGAGGGTTTCTCGATTGTACCGTTTGCCGTGACACTGATCACAATCCACAAAGACATCAGGCAGAAAGTGCATCTCAATTTTAATGACCCCGTCGCCCTGACAGGCTTCACACCGGCCCCCCTTCACGTTGAAGGAAAAGCGTCCCACGGCATAACCCCGCGCTTTGGCTTCCGGCAGCCCTGCAAACCACTCGCGGAGGGGAAGGAAGAGATTCGTGTAAGTGGCGGGGTTGGAGCGGGGGGTTCTGCCGATGGGGGATTGGTCGATATCGACAATTTTGTTGATGTGCTCGATTCCCTCAATGCGATCATGGGGGCCAGGAACCTCTGAATTATCATTGAGGAGGTGAGCTAGGCTCTTGTAGAGAGTCTCAATGACGAGGGAAGATTTTCCCCCCCCTGATACGCCTGTGACGCAGGTGAATGTTTTCAAGGGGAAATCAACGGTGAGATTATGCAGGTTGTGAGTGCGGGCTCCTACGACGCTTAACATGCGCGTAGGATCAATAGGACGCCGTTGAGGGGGAATCGCAATCTTCTTTTCGCCACGCAAATATTGCCCGGTGAGGCTCTCTGGCGAATCCATAATATCTTGGGGCGTTCCTTGGGCGACAATAAAGCCCCCATGGAGGCCGGCCCCTGGTCCCATATCGATCACATGATCGGCAGCGCGGATGGCATCCTCGTCATGCTCAACCACGAGGACACTGTTTCCTAGATCGCGCAGATGGGTCAGGGTGCTGAGAAGCCGATCATTGTCCCGTTGGTGAAGGCCGATGGAGGGTTCGTCCAGAACGTACAAAACGCCCATGAGGCCTGAGCCAATTTGGGAGGCGAGGCGAATCCGCTGGCTTTCGCCTCCTGAGAGGGTGCCGGAAGCGCGGGCGAGGGAGAGATAGTTTAAACCGACGCTCACCAAAAATCCTAACCGTTCCTCGATTTCTTTTAAAATACGAGCCGAAATTTCTTTGTCTTTTGGGGTTAACTTCCCCCCTAATTCCTGAAACCAGGTGTACGCATGGCCGATGGACATTTCCGTAACCTGTCCAATGGTGAGGCCTTGGATTTTGACGCACAGCGCTTCAGGTTTCAGACGGTACCCGTGGCAAGCCTCGCAGGGGAGGGAATTTTGATAGCGGTTCATTTTTTCGGGTTGACCGTAGCGGTCTTTGCGCTCTTTCTGTCGTCGTGCCATACTGGGAACGACCCCCTCAAAAACTTTATTTTGAGTGAAGGTGCGGGACTCGTCCGTATAGGTGGTGGGCACCTTTTCTTTTCCAGACCCGTATAAAATGATTTCCTTTGTGCGCTCAGGGAGCTTAGCAAAGGGCTGAGTCATGGTTCCCCCATATTGGGCGACAACGGCTGAGAGCGCTTGGTTGTAATAATGGGAGAATCCCCCCGCCCAGGGAGCGATAGCCCCCTCTTGAAGACTTAGGGTTGGATCAGGAACAATGAGAGCTGGATCAAACACAATCTTAACGCCTAAGCCATCGCATTCCGGACACGCCCCAAAGGGGCTATTGAAGGAGAAGAGTCGGGGCTCGATTTCACTGAGGGTGAACCCGGAAACGGGGCAGGCGAACTTGGCAGAGAAGGTTTGGATTTCGTCAGGGGTCTCTGCGTAAAGAAGTCCGTCGGAGAGTTTGAGGCACGTCTCAATGGCATCCGTCAGGCGGTGGCCAATGTCAGGTCGGATAATCAGCCGATCGACGACCACCTCGATATCATGGGTGACTTTTTTATTGAGGGTAGGGGCGTCTTCAATATCGTAGACTGTTCCATCGATTTTCAACCGTTGGAAGCCTTGCTTCTGCAAATCTAAAATTTCTTTTTTATACTCTCCCTTTCGGCCGCGCACGATGGGGGCGAGGAGGAAAAGGCGGGTACCTTCGGGCAGGTCCATCAGGCGGTCTGCCATTTCAGAAACAGTTTGGCTTGTAATCGGAAGTCCTGTGGCCGGTGAATAGGGAACGCCAATGCGGGCAAAAAGCAGCCGTAGATAGTCATAGATTTCCGTGACGGTGCCGACCGTTGAGCGGGGATTTTTAGAGGTGGTTTTTTGCTCAATGGAGATGGCGGGTGAGAGTCCGTCAATGGCATCCACATCCGGCTTTTGCATGAGCTCCAAAAATTGGCGCGCGTAGGCGGAGAGGCTCTCCACATAGCGTCGCTGCCCTTCCGCATAGATCGTATCAAAGGCAAGGGAGGATTTTCCTGATCCGCTCAAGCCGGTGATGACAACGAGCTTATCCCGCGGGATCACGACCTCGATGTTCTTCAGATTATGTTCCCGGGCACCCCGGACATGGAGACAGTTCAAATTTTTCATATTTTTAACAAAAATGTTGAATTATAAATTTCATGGACATATGCTCATCGTACTTAAAGATACTGGTTAGGTTATCCCCCCAGCTACGCCAAAGGCTACGCTGTGGCGAGTCGGGGACCCAGAGCAACACGAAAATTCTTTCATGCCTTGGCTCCTGGGTCCCAGGTCAAGTGACTCTAGCCCCCGACAAGTCGGGGGGAAAGAGTCACTAAGCCTGGGATGACACTGGGTGGTAATTCACACCCGGAATCTTCAAGTCAAACAAGTATATGTCCATCCTCACCTCTCAGTCTAAAGGAAACTCCCATGAATGCAACCGCCCTTGAGACCCAAACCCGCACAACGCTGGCAGCGGCTTATCGCTTGTTGGCGCAACGCCAGATGGATGACTTAACCTACACCCATCTTTCCGCTCGCGTTCCGGGGGAAGAGGCGTATTTCATCTATCCTTTTGGGATGTTGTTTGAGGAAGTGACAGCATCTTCCCTTCTTAAAGTTTCCCTCACAGGAGAGATCTTGGAAGGGGAGGAGGTCCAGTATAATCAAACTGGCTATGTGATTCACGGCAGCATTTACCAGAGGCGTCCGGAGATCAATGCCGTGTTCCACTTGCATACCACAGCCGGGGTGGCAGTGTCCGCGATGGCGTGTGGCCTTTTGCCCCTTAGCCAGTTTTCCTTCCATTTTTACAACCGCCTGGCCTATCACGGGTATGACTCCTTGGCTCTGGACTACCGTCGGCAAGGGGACCAATTGGCGGAGGATTTAGGCCCCCACAAGGCGATGATTTTGCGCAATCACGGCACCTTGACCTGCGGCACCACCGTGCCTGAAGCTTTCCTCTATATGCATTTTTTAGAGCAATCCTGCCGGGTCCAGTGTGCTGCTTTGAGTGCAGGGCAACCTCTCACCATGCCTCCTCCCGAGGTGTGTGAAAAAGCAGCGAAAGATCTCCGCGCTTTTGAACCCACATTCGGGGAGCGGGACTGGACGGCTTTGATCCGGCAGCAGGACATGTGGGACCTGAGTTATCGGGGGTAGGTTAGTCGTCCCATAAACCTCTGATTTCCAGGGGAACACGTTTTCCGTCTGCAATAGCTTTCCATGCTGCAACATGTAGCTGGCGACATTTGCGTTGGTTTATCGTCCTGGGCTTCGCTAAAAATTGTACAATTTCCTGTTCGTTAGGGAGCCGCACTCGTTGAGGAAGGGTGTTTGTATATTCGGTCCAGAGGGCATTTTGATTTTCAGCAGATTCTCCCATCATTCTTTCTAGAACTTTGTTACATCTACCCGTATCTTTTTCATGCTTTTGATGCTCGCATCCTTTCTTATATATTTTCTTACGTCTTTTATATTTTGCATGTAACAAGTGATATGGTTCAGGGGACACTAAGTGAAAATGACTGGCTAACCAAGCGACTTGACCTCTTGTGTTAATATTTTCAATAAGATGAAGTTGATGGACTCGACCTTGAGCCATCTGGAGTCGCCCCACACCACCTGTTGCTTCCTCGTCCGTATCACTAGCGGACGCTATTTGCACAGAGAATATGAACAAGAGGGCGAGCGAAGTGCTTTTGAGAGTTATCTTTAAAAATGGAGGGGGCATCGTAAGTTCCTTGTGAGGGGTGGCGTTGTCAAGGAAGTATGTAACGTTTTTTAAAAAAAGCAAGAAAAATCAATCCCTTATGGATATCTGAGGGGGGCCACTTTAAGAACGGAATTGACCCCCTCTTTAGGGATTTGTGAACCAAGAAAAACCTTGAGTGTCCTGCGTTTCGATACGGTCATCCAGAAAATTTTTGAGCCTCAAGAATTGTACTTGCAATCAAAAGATTACCCTCCATAATGAATTTTATTGTTAACCGCACCTCTATTCGGCCTGGAGAGGGTATGCATTTAAATAGGATCGATTTAATAATGTTTATGACCAAGAAGACTCTTTTCTCAATCGTTTCAGCTTTCATCGTTGTTTGGCAGATTTGTGTGCCTTCAGCTCATGCTGCAGCTCCTTCTGAGGATCACGAGCCGTGGTCTCGCATTACCGTTAATAAGCCTGTTATTGCCCACAATGGTGATGTGCAACTTTTTTCTGAATCCTTTGGTGATTCTAAACATCCCCCTGTCCTCCTCATTATGGGATTGGGATCACAAGGTTTTTTGTGGGATGATGCGTTTTGCCAAGGACTTGTCCGAGAAAATTTATTTGTTGTGCGTTACGATCATAGGGACACGGGAGAATCCACTCGTGTTGATAACGCATATACTGTATCTGATATGGCAAAAGATGCCGTATCTGTTTTGGAATCTTATAAGATACCTAAGGCACACATTGTTGGCCTTTCTCTTGGGGGCCAAATCGCCCAATTTATGGGCGCTGACTTCCCTGATGTGGTCTCATCCTTAACGCTCATTAGCACGACCCTAAGCTTCGAACCGTTCCTTAATGCTGTGTTGGAAAAGCCTGCTGAGATCGTTCTTGCAGATGGCAGTACTCTTTCACGCCCTAACCCCGCATACATCGAGTGGGCCAAACGTGCCATAAAACCAGATCAAACGAGAAAGGAGCTAGAAGCAGATTTTGTGAAACGTTGGTGGTGGTTTAATGGAAGAGAAATTGCGTTTAATGAAGCATTCTATCAAAAAAAAGCAAAATTTGCTTTTGACAATCCTAACATGCGTAATACTTGCCCGAACCATACCAAAGCCATTATGGCTTCTTGTGAAGCCCATAAGCAGGTACTCTCAAAGATAAAGGCTCCGACTTCCATTTTCCACGGGACAGGCGACACACTCTTTCCACCCGATCATGCAAGCGCATTAGCTAAGGCGATTCAAGGGTCAAAACTCGAGATTCTTGATAAGATGGGGCACAACCTACATCCCTATTTTTACGACAAAATCATTCAGTCGATTATGGCTCAGGTTAAGTCTCATCAATCATAGGTCGTGGGATTGATACACTTCCCGTACAAAGAAAGAGGCAAAGGCTGCGAGAATGAGGGCTGCAATCACGCTCAACATGGCCATTTGGAAAGCGGCACTTGAGTAGGCGTGGCTGCCATTCGTAAACTGACCTTCCCAAAAAAGGTCCAGTACCCATCCAATAAAAGGTTGGGCCAGGACGCCGCTTAAGAGGCAGACCATGTTCTGAAAGCCTGTGGCCATGCCGCTGATGGAGAGGGGGTTAATCTTGCACACAATGGCATAGGCCATAAATTGCCCCCCACTCATGAGGCCAATGAGGAAAAGGAGGGAGGTCACGGTTGTGCGGGATAGCTCAGGCACATAAACAACAATGATAAAAGCGGCGAGGGCTCCCAGGGCTGACAGGATGAGGGAGGTTTTGAACTGATGGAACCGGTCGCTGAAGTAAGCAAAGAGGGGGGTTCCCACGCCAACACCTAAGTAAAGACAAGAGGTGGCAAAAGAGGCGCTCTGCTTGTCGAGATGGTGCACCTGAACCATGAAGGGCACGCCCCACATATCGGCAAAGCCTGCGAGGGGGACGTACATCATGAAGCCGTAACCGGCCAGCAGCCAGGTTTGGCCTTGTCGTAAGATCGCGTAAAATCCCTCTCGCAGGCTTAAAGTCATATCGCCGTGAGGGTGGTTGTCATGAATATGGTCACGTAGTTGCCTTGGGGGATGATCGCGCACAAGGATCACGATGAGCACCGCCAGGAAAATTCCCCCCATCGCTGTGGCCCAGGTGGCGCCGCGCCACCCCATGCCATCCACGAGGAAGGACATGGGGTAACTTCCTGACATGCCGCCGAGGGTTCCGAGCAAAAGGGTGAGGCCGATAATCATGGGGATACGTTGCGGGGGAAACCAGAGGGTCCCCAATTTCATGCAGCTTAAAAATCCAAAGGCGGATCCCGTTCCGATAAGGAAACGGCCGAGACACGCAACCATCACAGAATCAGAGCTTGCAAAGAGGAGACACCCTAAGGTGCAAAGTAAAGCGGCCACGGTGAGCAGACGTCGAGGGCCGAACTTATCTAAGAGGCTTCCGACGGGGACCTGGAAGACCGCATAGGCGTAGTAGTAGAAGGAGGTGAGCAGGCCTAAGACAGCCGCATCCACTTGAAAGTCGGCCATCAACTCAGTTGTCATAACGCTGGGCGCCACCCGGAGCAGAAATTGATAGCCGTAAAAGAGGGCCGCACAAGACCAGATGAGCCAGCTATGGCGGAGGGAGGTGGGGTAATCAGGGGATAGTGAGAGGTTGGGTTTCGTCATCTGGTGAGTTGCTCTGTGAAGGAAATTTTAGAAACGTGCTACCCCAACTTGTCATCCCCGCCTTCGCGGGGATGACAATACTTCTTTTAACCCTGTTCCCCTCTTACTTTCTATCGCCCACCAATTGCAGCATCATAAGGAAAAGGTTAACGAAGTCGAGATAGAGGCGCAACGCTCCAAAAATGGCGCGCTTTCCTGCCACCTCTGAGGAACTGCCCGCGGTGTAGCTTTCCTTAATGCTCTGGGTGTCATAGGCCGTCAACCCCGTAAACACGAGGACACCGATCACAGAAATGAGGAACTGGAATCCACTGCTTGCGATAAACATGTTCACGACGGAGGCGATGATGATGCCGATGAGACCCATAAAGAGGAAGCCGCCCATAGCGGTTAGATCCTTGCGGGTCGTATAGCCATAGAGACTCATGGCCGCAAACATCCCTGCGGTGATGAAGAAGACCCGCGCGATGCTTACCCCATCATAGGCTAGAAAAAGCGTCGAAAAGGCCACACCGTTGAGGGCTGCATAGAGCCAGAATACAGACTGGGCTGTTGAGAAGCTCATGGTGTTAATCTTGAAGCTCATGAAAAAGACGAGCGCAATCGGTGCCAGAATAAACAGAAGCATCATCGGCATGATGGCTGCTTGAAGAGCTGGAGAAGATGCGACCAAAAGGGCCACGCCCCCTGTTAGGCCGAGGCCGAGAGCCATATAATTGTAAACACTCAGCATGTAGGCGCGTAAACCTTCACTGTAGGCAAGGGCTCTTTCAGCGCCTAAAATTGTATTATCTCGAGAACGATCTTCCATGAGGAGTCTCCTATTTTAAGTTACTTCGCAATTATAGACCGTCTCTTAAGTGTTCGCAAGGTGGCTAAAAAATATACCGATCCAAAGGCATGCTCAGAAAAAGAAGAAACAAATAGACAATCGAAAAGGCAAAAAAGCGCATGCTTTTTTGAGGATCGTCAGAATATTTTAGGACGATCCCTAGCCCCAAAAAAAGAAGCCCTAATCCAACCGCAACACTCCCATAAAAGATGCCAAAATATCCCAAAGCGACGGGGAGAAGGGTGAGGGGGATGAGGGTACAGAGGTAGAGGAGGATCTGGGTCTTGGTGGCCTCAATACCCGCCACAACGGGCAGCATGGGGATGCCTGCAAGGCGATAGTCCTCATGGCGATAGAGGGAAAGGGCCCAAAAGTGGGGTGGGGTCCACAGGAAAATAATTCCGAAGAGAATCCAGGGGAGGAGACTTGTGTTCCCCATCACGGCGACCCACCCAATGACAGGCGGCAGGGCCCCTGCCGCCCCTCCGATGACAATGTTTTGAGGAGTTCTTGGCTTGAGCCAGATGGTATAAACGCCCACATAGAAAAGGATGGCGGTTGCGAGATAGAAGGCTGCAGGCAGATTCACCACTCCGCCCATTACTGCGACAGATCCCATAGCCAAGATGAGAGCAAAGAGGAGGGCGCTTTGGGAGGAGAGGGTGCCTTGGGGTAAGGCACGTCCTTTGGTGCGTTCCATGCGCTTATCGAGATCGCGCTCATACCACATGTTAAGTGCCCCTGCAGCTCCACTGCCAATCGCAATGCAGAGGATGGCGATGATGGCTTTTGTCAGCGAAATCGTCCCTGGAGCGAGGAGCAGGCCGATGAGTCCTGTAAACACTACCAAGGACATGACCCGAGGCTTGAGAAGGGACCAGTAAGCCGCAATCATATTTTTGGCTGGGTTTCGAATGAATGAAAGGGGGGTGGTGACGACAGGGTCCACTCCAGGGTGGTGGCGCCGGGACCCCAAGGGTTGGCGGGCGCTTTTTTCCCCCACTTGAGGTAATACATTACAAGCCCTAAAAAGAGGAGGCCGGAGCAAAAGCTCATCACAGCGCCTACAGAGGCCACATAATTCCACCCTGCAAAGGCATCGGGGTAATCGGGGATGCGGCGTGGCATGCCGGCGAGACCTAAAAAATGCATGGGAAAAAAGGCCGTATTCACCCCAACGAAGAGAAGCCAGAACTGCACTGTCCCAATCCAATTTGGAATCAATTTCCCCGACATTTTAGGGAACCAATAATAGAACCCGGCGAAGATGCCGAAGAGGGCGCCCATGGAGAGAACATAGTGGAAATGACCGACCACGAAGTAGGTATCGTGGAGGGCAATGTCAACGCCTGCATTGGCAAGCGTCACGCCTGTGACGCCCCCAATCACAAATAGGATGATGAACCCAATGGCATACAACATGGGGGTTTTGAAGGTGAGGGATCCGCCCCACATGGTCGCAATCCAGCTAAAGACCTTGATGCCGGTGGGGACGGCAATGATGAGGGAGGCTGCGGAAAAATAGGCATTGGCGTCCACATCTAATCCGACCGCAAACATGTGATGGGCCCACACGACAAACCCCACGACGCCAATGGTCACCATGGCATAGACCATGCCGAGATACCCAAAGATGGGCTTGTAGGCAAAGGTCGAGATTACTTGGCTCACAACGCCGAAAGCGGGGAGGATCATGATGTAGACTTCCGGATGTCCAAAAAACCAAAAGAGGTGTTGGAACAAAAGCGGGTCCCCGCCCCCTGCCGGCTCAAAAAAAGTTGTGCCAAAGCCGCGATCGGTGAGGAGCATGGTGATAGCGCCGGCAAGCACGGGCACCGCGAGGAGAAGCAAAAAGGCGGTCACGAGCATACTCCACACAAAGAGGGGCATTTTGTGCAAGGTCATGCCGGGCGTGCGCATATTCAGGATGGTTGTAATAAAGTTGATGGCACCCAAAATGGAGGAAGCGCCCGCCAGGTGGAGACTGAGGAGCATAAAATCAACAGCCGCGTCCGGGTGGCCAATGCTACTCAAGGGAGGATAGAAGGTCCACCCTGTGCCCGCTCCTGATCCAACAAAGACAGAAAGCGTAAGGAGAATGAGGGAGGGGGGCAACAACCAAAAGCTAATATTATTCAGGCGCGGAAAGGCCATGTCGGGTGCGCCAATCATCAAAGGTACGAACCAATTTCCAAAGCCGCCAATGAGGACGGGCATCACAAAGAAGAAAATCATGAGTAGCCCATGAGCCGTGAGGACCACGTTGTAGATTTGGTATTCGCCCCCTGCCAGCAAGGTCCCGTGGGGGTGGGCGAGTTGGAGGCGGATCAACAGGGACATGGTGGAGCCAAAGAAAGCCCCAAAAGCCCCAAAGAAGAGATACAAGGTGCCAATGTCTTTGTGGTTGGTGGAAAGAATCCACCGGCGCCAACCTGACG
>Ga0207091_1057_pt1 | contig 26959 bp, 32 predicted proteins | sample Alteio_BWMinHeat_47_FD_153534 | JGI IMG/M metagenome (GOLD analysis project Ga0207091, IMG submission 153534) | Enriched cells from forest soil in Barre Woods Harvard Forest LTER site, Petersham, Massachusetts, United States -... | ecosystem: Environmental > Terrestrial > Soil > Temperate forest >... | reverse complement strand
GCTGTAGCGCTTGTCCTCGGGCCAACCGTGCCATATCATCCTTTTGCAGTTGTAGGCTGCAGCCGTTTGTAGCATGGTTGCCTTTGCATCGCCAATGGGGATGGATACATGGCTTGAGCATACCTTCAACCCCGCATCCTTTAAATAGCCCGCAGCCTGCGGCAAGGTTACTTCCTGGGCCCAAAATGCAGTTTCAACGTTCCGTATCCCGATGTCGGCCAGCCGTTTAAGCGTTCCGGGGATATCCTTGGCCAGTTGGTTACGCACCGTGTACAATTGCAGGGCAATTTTTGGGGTTTGCACAGCCTTTGCCGCAAACGCGGCACCCGGATACACCGCGGCACCGAGGGCTGCCGTGCCACCCAGCTGTAAAAACATGCGGCGTTGTAATTTTTCAGTCATATGGCAAGTTTTGAGAGTAAAAGTTTTTTAAAGATAGTGGATTATTGAAGCCGGTTGCTGATAAAACCTTGCAAAACACCCTGAAGGATTTTATGGTACCAACCGAGGCTTTTCATGGGATCGTCCCTTGCAGCCTGTCCCGATTTTTTCGGGATCGCATTCCGTTGATCGGTTGGAATACTATTGGGCTTTTACAGAGGCGGATATTTCAAAGAACTTAATTTAAACACTTTTCACTGTTTTTTGGCGAAAAATCTACACGCTTAAAACCGCTGCAACCCTTTACAGTAAAGGGTTACATGGTTTCACCCAACAGAAGAAGCCAAAAAAGGTCTGGAATATTGTTTTTTATAATATCTACCAAACCCTTGCCAGCAAAGGCTTTTAGGCGACACATATAAAATAAAAATATTCATCACTTTTTATGTTTTTGCCCAAAATAGGCATCCTCTGAACCCATTGCCTGTATTGGCTTTCAGCCTGTTGTTGGGGCAAAATGTGCAAAAATGATCGATTTTGATCATTTTTGATTGCGGGCGAAAACGGCGATTATAAGAGGTCTGCGCCGGGAGATGGCTGGTTACAGCCCCTTTTACAATAATTATTTTGGCTTACTAAATTAAGAAATTTATAGCAGATGGCAACGGTTACAAGTTATGAAAATTACCCCCTTTTAAAATACCCCTGTTTTATCCCTAAAAACAGCCCAAAATAGCCCATTATTTTTATTACCGCTATGTGTAAAATATTGCGTATCAATGCTGTTTAAAAATAAGGTTGTAGAATTATGCGGCTTTTGGTGCGAAATACTGCCTTTTCAGTGCAAAATCATACCAAAACTGAATGAAAACAACACGTTTTAGTATGGTTCGCGAAGGTTTTTACCACAGAGGATTTTTACCACAGAGTTAAAGGAGTTTTTTGCACAGAGTGACACAGAGTTTTTTTTATAGCCGAAAACATTAAGCCTGATACTTTAAACATGCGGCCACCCTTAATTGTGCGTTGCATAATAGTCGCAATACTTTCGTACGGCGGGGTCAACATCGGTGTTGCCCAATTCTTTGGCCTTGGTAATATCCTTGCAGGCCTCGCTCTTGAGGTTGGCATAGTATTTACACAGCCCCCGGTTATAATATGCTTTTGCATAGGCGGGCTTCATGGCGATGCACTTGGTATATTCCGCAACGCCGCCACTGTAGTCTAGCTGCTTAAGCTTTATGTTGCCCCGAATAAAATATATCTCATACGTCAGGTCGGGGGTCTGGTCAATGGCCGCGTCAAAATCGGCCATGGCATTTTTGTAATCGCCAGTTACATAATAATCCATGCCCCGCAAGTAATAAGTGCCCGCGTCCGGCGACAACTTTAGTGCTTTTGTAAAATCGGCTATCGCGCCGCCGTGGTCATTTAAAGCGCTTTTTACATTGCCCCTGTGCCGGTAATAATCGCCCCTGCCCGAGTCAAGCTGTATGGCCATGTTCAATTGCTGGACCGCCCCCTGCAAATCACTCCTTTTTTCTTTTAGCCGGGCTAAACTGTCATACTGTTTTGCCGTTTGGCAAAACGCGGCCAAAGGCAATACGGTCAAAGCAAACAGTGCGTACTTCACCATTTTATAAAGGTTCATGGCTGATGGGATATTTTATAGGTGCAAAATAATAAAAATGGGGAGAATGTGTAGGGGGTTATTAAAAAATGCCATCGTTGATAGATGTCTCCTGCAAAAACAATGAAATTATTTTAGGTTCTCATATTTCCTATTCTATAATGCCTGATATTTATAAAATATAAGATTATATAAGCGTGAGTATCAGAACAAACTTTATAGACGAAGATATTTGTCAGATTAATGATAGCATTCACGATGTTTATAGCGTTATGGCCAATTATACCGTAAGCCTTAAGGATGTGATGAACTTATGCGGCGGTGTGCCGTCAAGGCAAATATTATTTATTCATATAAATATAAAATCGGTATCAGAAGATACCCTGCAAATACTTACCAAAACTAATTCGTATTACCTGCACCGTACCATAAACTTCAGGTTGGGCGTAATTTTTAATGACAAGATGGTGGTGTACGAGAAAGACAACCATATTGGTACAAGTTTATTTCTTAACCAGGTTAAATATGCAAGGCTGGCCAATTTCAGGAAGCTTGCCACCACAGCAGTCGCACCAGACGGGATTGACGAGTGGGATGGCTATTACAGATGGGCACGATTGGGTTACCAGATGAACGACCGCAATGATATAGAAGATTTATTGGAAATGTTACGATACTTTCCCCATCCTGTAAAAGATTTAAGTGAGCTTGTTTTAAGTGAGAGCGGATACAAATTTTGGAAGGAAAATGGATTTACTTGGACGGGGGATTTTGATTTGAGGGATGAAAGCAAAAGCATGCTTCACCTTGAAAAATACCTTAAACTAAAGCAGATTGATTTTACATTTTAAGATGTGTGCTGCACGGCATTAAAAAGTTCATTTTTTACCTCACGCACACTTCTTTCTTTATGTGCCAGAACAAATTGTTTATATTCGGGGTAGGTTGTTTCAACAGCTTTCAGGCCCTGCTCGCTAAATAAAACAAAGGCATTAAGCATTCTTGCAGATTCAAAAGTCTTATTTGGTTCCCCTGTTTTCATACATTAAAGGTAGTACAAAAATAATTCAATTCCGCAAATTAGGCTGATTTAACAGAACTTGGCACGTTTTGCATAGCGCTCCGGCGACATAGCCTGACAATTCGCATACGCCAACTTGGGTTGCTCTGCGCGAAATAGCCGGTTGAATTTCGGAAAGCAAGTAATTGCAAGGCATAGGCCGGAGACCTGCGCCTGTGCGGGGGTACGTCGTTATTCCGGTAGTAGCCTGTTGAATCTCGGAAACAAGTAATCGCAAGGCACAGGTCGGAGACCTGCGCCAGTGTGGGAATACATTTCGTCCCAAAGGGCAGAATTGAGCGAAATCCAGTAAAAAAAGTAACATTTCGCTCAAAGGGGTGTATTTGCCGGCAAGTTTATGGTTTTGCTTGTGCCATAGGTATCCCGCCGGGCGGGAATGGGTAGAAACCCAGCTGCATAATAGACTTTGAGCGAAATGTGTCAAATAAAAATACATTTAGCTTTAACATGGCACAGGTTTGAGCGAAATGTGGTAAAAATAACCACATTTCGCTCAAACCTCGCCTTTTGGCATTGTAAAAAGCCCTTACAATTACTTTTTTGTAACCGAATGCAAAATGGATATCTTCTTTGAAAAAACGGAGTAACGCCAATCGGGTGAGCAGGTGTTTTAAAGCATGGCATGCTGGGGGTAAGGTCTGATACAGGCTTTTTTGCAAAGGGTCTTGAAAGCGGTGGTGGCCGGTTGAATTTCCGAAACAAGTAATCGTTAGGCACAGGAGGGAGAGATGCGTCGGCGCGGGTGCTTTTGAGACCCGATGGCTATAGTAAAATCAAGCTTTAGGTTTTCAACTGTCGGTCACAGGAGGCGGCTTTTTTTGTTGCACCTCCGAAGCCGCAGGCTAAGCAGAGCGGAGAACCAAGAAGTTAAAAAAACTATTGATAATCAAAAATATTTATACCGTAACTTGCGTATTTGAAGCTGGAGGGAAATGCGCGAATTAAGGGGGTTGGTGGCAAATTTTATGGAATTTCTTTCTTTTAGCATCTATTAATAATGACTAAGTTTTATTATTTATCTCTTTTCCTTTGTCTTATACTTTATTCATGCGGTCAAACTCGGATTTCAAACCAAGCACATGATATAAGCAAACCCGTATATTCTAAAGACACAAAAATTGATGAACAACTTATAGTTGACACGAGCAAGATTGCTATTCTGCCACATGACACATCAAACCATTGGGTTTTTGAAAATTCAGTTTTATTTCAGTTAACAAATCAAGACTTACAAACGATCGATGGATTGTTGAACGATTGTATTAATTCAAACAATAGCAAGCAAGACACGACAAAAGGATTATCTGAATACATTAATCTCAAAAACTACAAACGACAGTATGTTCCTTTTATTAATTCAAAAGGCGAAAAGAAAGTTTATATAAACTGTTTTTGCTTCCCAGGTTATGCAGATGAATTTGATTATTGGAAAAAATCATTGGTTGATGTTGACGATGGCGGGAGTTGCTTTTTTCATCTAACAATAAATTTGACTTCAAAACAATACGAACAATTATACACAAATGGATATGGATAAAGCTGCTGTGAACAATTGCATTTACAACAGCATGGCCCACAATATAAAATTCGACCAAATTCATTTATTAGTTTCGCTTGCCGGGCCGGGTTTCTCCTCGGCGCTGCTGAGTGTTTGGCAAGTATCAAAAAACGAGGCTGGTATTCTCGGATTGCTTTTTTTTTATTTCGCCTGGCTGGTACGAAGAGCCGGAAGGTCGCGCGAAGCGAAAAAGTTAGTGCGGAAATTTACCGTTGGCTTTCATCGTTGATGCTCTTATGAATACAAAAATTTTATCTGTTGGATATTGACTATTGACAAATTTTTACACTAATGAAATTTATTCTTACAATTTTAATTTTTTTATCGACAACCGCAAGGGGTCAAGATACCACCAAAGGGTGTGTCTTTAAAATTGAAAAAATTGGTGTTGGTAAGTACCAAACTAAAGTAAATAAATTTGATAGCCTAAACAATTCAGAGGGTTGTTTTTTAGGATGGATGAATACAGGCGAAGGAAAACCAGACGGACAACTTATTGTTTTTGACGAAAACGGAAAGAAAAGGAGGTTGGCTATTTACAAAGGTGGGATACGAGTGGGGAAACACCTTGAGTGGTATTCAACCGGGGAATTGTACAGTGAAACCAATTGGGAAACAGACCTATATTTTAACTCTAAATCATATTATAAATCAGGGAAAATTGCAAACACTGCTGTCGATGGTAATAGAGACAACGCCATTTACACAGAGTATTATGAAAATGGAAAAATTAAGGCCGTAACAAATTCTGCTGCACATATTGAGAAAACATATTTTGACAATGGGCAGATAGAAACAGACAAGTCGGACACAATGAAGACCTACACCGAATGGTATAGTAATGGCAAGGTAAAACTTACAGGTTCTTTAGATGACGGAGCCTGGGGGCGAATAGGTAGATGGTCTTATTACGATGAGAAAGGTAAATTAATCAGGGAACTGTTTTACAAACCGGACAATGCCGGATGGTATGGTACGGACGAAGGCTATTATAAAGAAATAAAGTATTGAAAAAAAATAACGGCAGCCTGCTTGCAGCTTGGGGTGTGGGGTTAACGTTGTTATTCCGGTAGTTGCTTGTTGAATTTCGGAAACAAGTAATCGCAAGGCACAGGTCGGAGACCTGCGCCAGTGGTACAGGCTTTTTCCCTTCTCCGCAGAGTGTCCTTGGCAAGGGCCTTGTGCATTGGCTGGCACTCTGCGGCATGGTTAGCACCAAAGCCCAATAAAGGCCAACTGCCGGCAATTTCGCGTACACAACAATTGCTCTGGCAAGGCAAAACTTATGCTGCCGGCCTCCGCTTCGTTTTGGGCTAACCGACCAAATCAATATCCGAAAGCTCCATAAAGCTTGTAACCGGATAAATACCATGTGTGCCGGCAATGTAAAATTTTGCTGAACTATGCATGTATTCCTCCGGAATTGCTGCAAGTTTGGGGCTACATTTACAAGGGTTGTCATGCATATATTTTAGTTTCTGCTGCAAAAAATTCCGTCGTACGGCATTCCTTCCAGTCAAACGAGGGTTCAAACACTTCATGTATTTTATTACGCTTTTTGTCAGTGTCGTTTACCATCTGCTGCATTTCGGCAATAATAAGGTTTTTGGTTGTTTTATGTAAAATATTTACCAATTCGTAGGCCATAAACCGTTTGCCGTTGCCTATTATGGTATTGATGCTCTTGGGGGTGCTTTTGAACGCAATTATCGCGTGCACATGGTGCGGCATCATAACGTAGCCTATAATATGATGGCCTTCTTTTTTTAGGCAATCAAACCAGTTGTATACAACATTGTATGCATTGCATATTTTAAACAGCGGCAGCCACCTGGCACAGGTGAATGTAATAAAGTACACCCCATTATTTTCTGGTATTGTTTTTCTTACGCTCATAGGGGTAAAGCTACGCGATTTTGATTTTCGGGTTAGACACAGACCCCGTGATTTTTTGGCTACGCGCAATTACGGGCTTTTGTGCATTACTGGGCTTTTGTGCTGATCATGCCGCAGAGTGCCGCCAACGCACAAGGCCCTTGCCATGGACACTCTGCGGAGAAGGAAGCATGGCATGCTGGGGGTAAGGTCTGATACAGGCTTTTTTGCAAAGGGCATTGAAAGCGGTAGTGGCCGGTTGAATTTCGGGAACAAGGAATTGCAAGGAATTTACAGACCGGTTGTTGAAATTAAGAAAAAACAGCTACATTGGTATCCAACAACTGGCAACGCGGGTTAGTTAAGCGGAAAGGCGCGCAAACAAATAGGCATAGGGTTGCTGCGTGAACATTAAAAATTTGTATACTCGCTGGATTCCGAAACTTAAGCAAGGGGTATTTACTACAAGTCTATAGACTGCCACAGGTAGCTGCGTAGCAACTGTGGAATCATTTAAGAAATCGTACAAATGAAAAAAAATAATTACAATGGCAACCTTTTAATAGGGTTGATAATTTTAGCAATTGGAGTTATGTTATTTACACAATCTTGTGCAGATTTATTTAATCCGGGCGACTCTTTTTACAACAGGGGTAGGGCTTTTTATAGTCAAAAGAAATATGCAGAGGCTCTTGAGTTGTACCAAAAGGCCGCAGACGCAGGCAACGCCCCGGCGATGAATGATATTGGGATGATGTATGAAAGAGGTGAAGGCGTAAGTATTGATTACCAAAACGCCATGAGATGGTTTAGAAAAGCAGCGAAGGCCGGAAATACGGCGTCTAAGGCAAATATTGGATGGCTGTACCAAAACGGCGAAGGGGTAGGAAAGGATTACCAAGAGGCAATGGAATGGTATAGAGACGCAGCGGACGATGGCAGTGCTGCCGCCATGTACAATATTGCATCAATGTATGAAAAAGGGCAGGGTGTAACCCTTGATTATCACACAGCCATGGAGTATTACCAAAAGGCGGCACAGCGCAGCGATGCCGCGGCCATGAGCAACATAGGATGGATGTATGAGTGCGGCGAAGGGGTAAGCACAGATTACATTAAAGCGATGGAATGGTACCAGAAGGCGGCCGAACATGGCGATTCAGGCGCTATGTTCAACATTGGATGGATGTATGACGAAGGCGAAGGTGTGCGCTTGGATTACATTAAAGCGATGGAATGGTATCAAAGGGCTGCCCAAGCTGGCAATACACATGCCATGAACAATGTAGGATGGCTATATCAAAAAGGCGAAGGGGTACCTGAAAACGATCAATTGGCCTTGGAATGGTACAAAAAGTCTGCAGCCGCTGGTTATGACGTTGCTTTTTTCAACATGGGATTGATGTATGAAAACAGTGAAGGGGTGGGTATTGATTATAAAAAGGCAATGGAGTGTTATCAAAAAGCAGGACAGGCAGCAAATGGCCAAGCCATAAATAACATTGGGTGGCTGTACGAAAAAGGAAAAGGCGTAAGTAAAGATGTCCAAAATGCTATGGAATGGTTTAAAAAAGCGGCGGCCGCGGGCAATGGCGCAGCCATGAACAATATAGGATGGATGTACCAGAATGGGGAAGGGGTAAAGAAGGATTACCAACAGGCAATGGAATGGTACATAAAAGCCGCAGATGCCAAAAACGTTGAGGCGATGAACAATATAGCAGCCATGTACAAGGAAGGAAAAGGAGTAAAAAAGGACGTGAAAAAAGCAGACGATTGGGATAAGAAAGCCGACGAAATCAAAAGCGCCGGTAAATAGCGTCAATCACCCGCCATACGTAGTTTACAATGCTGAAATCTATATGCCGTGCCATACGCCTGTACTTTGCAGACTAGTATAGTTTTTGGGTAACGGCGTTACGCCAGATACCGTGCAGAACATATAGATTTCATGTACCCTTTTTTCGATGTGTTCTACCAGGCTGGTCACACAATTGATACTGGCTCTTTTGCAAGGAGTCTTTAAAGCTGTGGTAGCCGGTTGAATCTCGGAAACAAGTAATGGCAAGGCACAGGTCGGAGACCTGCGCCACTGCGGCACCAGTGGGGGAATTTAAAAACTGATACAATGGGGGCAAGCTGGCTGGGACGGCCTTGAACAAAATGGGCTGGAAAAGTAATACTTAAAGATAATCATGTTAATTTGTAGCGGAAAAGCAAATGATGACAGCGAGCAATTTTACCATAAGCACAGCCCTGTTTATTGCTTGTTGCATTTGCATGGCGTGTAACAACCATGAACCAAAAAAAATAACCAAGGCATTTTATTACTGGAAGACCAACTTTGCCATATCAAGTTTTGAGCAAAGAAAATTAGACAGCTTTCATTGCAAAACGTTTTACGTGCGTTTCTTTGATATTGACTGGGATCTTGGTACAAACTTGCCGAAGCCCGTTGCCGTTAACAGGTTCGTGCAACCTTTGCAAATAGGCGTTTCGTGTGTGCCGGTAATTTTTATCACACAGGATGTAATCAACAAAATATCCGCGAATGGCTTGGAGGACTTAGTTAGGAATTTCACCAATCTTTTATATGAAAAATGTGTTCAGTCAAAAATAACCCCTGCTGAAATCCAAATAGATTTCGATTGGACGGTCAACAATAAAGACAAATATTTTTTGTTATTAAATCTTTGTAAAAAGCAACTTTTTTTTAAAGGCAAAACGCTTAGCTGTACCATAAGGCTGCACCAAGTACGTTCACCAAAGGCCAGCGGCGTACCGCCGGCGGACAGGGCTTGCTGATGTGTTATAATATGGGCAACCTGAAGTTGGCTGGTGACAATAATTCCATTCTTGACGTTAATGTTGCGGAAAAATATTTAAATAACTTGCAGGATTACCCGTTGCCTCTGGATGTTGCGTTGCCGCTGTTCAATTGGTGCTTGTTGTATGATAATGAAAACCGTTTTACAGGCATACTGCGGGATGTACAGGAAAGCGACTTAAACAAAAACAAAGTTTTTGCTGCATTGCAGAAAAATATTTATGCGGTAAATAAAGACACGCTTTGGAAAGGTTATAATTTAGTAAAAAATGAAACGTTACGGTATGAATCTTGTAGCGAAACAGACTTGTATAAACTGGCTGATTTTGTGGCTTCTAAAATGAACGGGATTTCGTTTTCTTTAGTCTTCTATCATTGCGACAGCGCCGTTCTTTCAAAACACAACAATTATGAATTGGAAAAAATATATCGTCTTTTCAATTAGTGCCGCGTGCTTTTTGGTTTTTGCAAAATATGCCTACAGTTGTATTGCAGAGTTGGTATACTATGACTATCCATCGTTCTTTGGAAACAAAACCCCGGGGAAAGTGGCGTACCGTCCTTTTTTTTATGTGGACGGTGATCTGTATTACAATAATAGGGAAGATAGGAACCAGGACGGTACCGACTTGTTGAATGATGCCAATTTAAAAGAATGGCAGTCCTTCGCCGGCCTAAGTATTCCGCTGGGTGATATAGACAGCATAATAAACAAGTGCGCTGTAAAAGATTTAATCAATATATCAAAACACAAAAACAACAATGCTTTTGCACAATGGCTGGCTGGTAATAAATCAAACGGCGCAGTTGATTACTTGGTGTATGCAAAACAATGCGAGCCTTATGTGGTAAGCACTGGGTGGGATACCTTGACAGTCAACACAGATTCTTCCGAAATATTGATAAAAAAAGGGTCGGATGCCTGCTCGAAAGCGAAGGTAGATTTTATAAGGACGCGCTATGCGTTCCAAGTGCTGAGGCTTGCATTTTACAACAAGCAGAATGACCGAACACTGCAACTGTACAACAAACTTATTGATGACGCACAGCCGCAATCGCTAACATTTGCACGCTGCATAGGTTTTAAGGCAGGCGTTAATTTTAGGCAAGGCAACTATGCACAGGCTGCATATTTGTATTCCAAAATGTTTGACGCATCCGACGGCTTGAAACGCACCGCCATGATATCTTTTGTGTGGAGCGTTGACAATAACGACAGCATAAAGGATGTGGTTGCATCAGCATTGGGCTTATGTAAAAATAACCATGAACGTGCCGTTATCACCGTTATGCAAGCTTTACGAGAATTTGGCGAGGCGTTGCCCTTGATACAAAAAGCCTATGAGCTTGACCCTGCCGTTGAAGGCATCGACGTATTGGTGAACAGGGAAATAAACAAAATAGAAGAACGATACCAAACACATAACCTGAACAAAGAAAATGGCATCGCTTATGACGGCTATAGACGTTATTTTGAAGGCCAGCCAGATGACCAGCAGGCACGGCTGAACGATTCCGTGCGGAATGCGTACCCCGCCTATCTCAATAAACTAAACGCCTTCATCCAGCGATTGGTCGTAGAAAAGAAAAACAGCCACGCCGCATACTGGTATTTGTCTTCGGCGTACATCCAATACATGCTGCACAATACAGCGCAGATGGATGCAGCCATGCAGCTTGCCAACCAGTCGAATATGAACAACCAGGAACAACAGTTGTACCAAGTGATGCTGATACTCTATTCCATCCAAAACCATCCTTCCATCACTCCAACATTAGAAGCTGAATGGCTGCCACAGTTGCGGGCTTTGGAAAAACTGGCCAACGAAGACGACGATGAAGACCAAAATTTTTCAAACATTATGAATTATCTGCTTGCGCCTAAGTACCTGCAGCAAAAAGACACGACAAAAGCGCTTTACTGCATGGCACACAGCCAGCGCGAGGGGAATGTATATGCCAACACAGGTTATTGGTGGCGCTACCGTAGCGCGGGGGACAGCGCGACATATGCTGTAGACGCTGCATTTCAGGACAGGCCGGGTGTAATCCTCGACAGGATGGGCATCGACGGCCTGCATGGCGTGCAAGCATTTGAGGCCAACAACAACAAGACGCCCTTTGAAGCATGGCTTGTTTCAAACACCTATTATGATAAAAATACGCTTGCCGAACTGGAGGGGACAAAATATGTAAGGACATACAATTTTAAAGCAGCAGAGAAAGCTTTTGCAGATATTCCCAACCTCGATAGGCTTCCCTTTCCTTTTGAGATGCGGATTAATGATTATGAAGATACCGTGTACCGACAGGACACAGCCGTACTGAACAATAAATACACTTTTGCCAAACAAATGGCCAGCTTGCAGGATACTATCGCAAAAAACCCGAACAATGCACCGGCCCTGTACAAGTATGCGTTGGGGTTATACGGCATGTCGTATTATGGCAGGTCGCCACATTTGTTCACTTATTATCACGGCAGCACGGACGAGTTTAAATATTATAAAACAAAAGAGAGGGACATGTTGCCTGATGTTTTTCAGGAATATTATGGCTTGTACACTGCGGAAAATTATTTCAACCTCGCGGCTAAGGCAGCCACCACGGCAACCTTAAAAGCAAAGTGCATGGTTGGCGCGGCAAAGTGCTGGCAGAAAAGGTGTACGTCAAGAAACGATGACGCAGACCCTGATTTGTCGTACGTGAGCTACTCTTTGTCCAACCCTTATTTTAAAATCCTCAAGCGCGACTATGGCACCAACGAATTCACAAAAGAGATATATAATACCTGCAGTTATTACAAAGACTATGTGAAGAAAAATGAGTAGTTTAATTTTTGTGTGTATGTTGTATTACAGCTTGAACGGCCGGGCAGTGGCAGCAAGTTTTTGCCACAGTTATAGCAAGGGCGCCATCATCTTCCTTAATACGATTTAGCGTTTTTTTGTTATTTTGGCATTGGCAAATAAATTTCCCACCAGATCCGAAGGCGCAGCCATACGGATAACGGGGTGGTTTAGGGAAGTGCCTAAGTGGCAAGCAACAAATTCTGCATTCAAAACATCTAAGAAATGAAACAGCTTCTGGTTTGTATTTTCATAATGACAAATTTGTTTTGCTATAGCCAGAACTTATCAAAGTCGTTGGAAATACAGCACATAGATAGCATTGTTTCTGCCATTAATAGACATAATCAAACTTTATTAAGAGAGTGCGATAGTATAACAGACATCGACGGCAATAAAGTATATAAATGTTGGAACTACTATTTTAACGGCCCTGACAAAAAAGAAGTAATCAAAGTTTCTATTTCATATAATGGCTTACCGGAAGAACTTTGTTTTTATTATGAAAATAACAAAGTCATTAAAAGAGATGCTTATCAAATCAGAAAGGGGCGGTACAAGTCAGTTTGGTCAATTTATTTTAAAAATGACAAAGCAATAGACTATATGGGTACCAACCCTGAAAGAGGAATTAGTTACAATAAAATTGAAGAAGCATACTATTTTTTAAGCTTGGCAAATGAATATTCAACAAAAATTGCTTCTCAATAACAAAAATATTCACACCATATCCCACTATTGTGTAGATAAAATAAAACGCAGTTCACGCAATCCGGTTGCCGCCCCAAGAATTGACAACTTTTAAAAAGTTGTCAATTCTCTCTGCCCAATTAACAGTCTTCTGTCGAAAGGTGTGACACTCCGAAGGAGTCCTTTGGACAACGAACTCTCCCATGAAATCCCCAGCCCGTCCCCCTCCATTGGAGTCCTTTGGACAAAAAATTTCCCACTCTGCGACAACAACACCATATGCCCCCTATCTCTCCTCGTTAAAATAAATCTTGTAAAAATGCTTGCCCATTTGTTCGTCGTAGCCTTTCTCAATAAGCTCCTTGCTGCCGTGGATGTAGATATGAAAATTGCGGTCAAGCTTCAGCACACTCTTAAATACACGTGCTTGTTTTTTTACGGCTGCTTCTGATATGTTGAAGCCATCCGGCACCTCGGTGTCAAACTCAATCTCGTATTTCGACTTAAACTTTTTAAACGACTCCGCGCCTTGTGGGTGGCCTATCACTTCTTCCGCAAATTCATCAAGGTTAAAACTTTCCTTGCCTTTAAAATAGTCAATGCTGCGGTTCAGCAGGTCAATTTTGTCGGCCTTGTTCAACTCAAAGTCCTCATCCATTTTTTGGGTTACAAAATTCTTGTAAATGCTTAGTGTGTTTTGCGTTTGGGTGTAGTTGTCGTTGCGAATTTTTAGTTTTAAAAAATCATCCACCCAATACACGGCCTCGGTGCGGTTTGTTTGGTCGGTAACGGCCACTTTGTAGCCCTGTTCTTTTTCGGTGTTGAAGATGATGCAGCCTTTGTCAAGTTTTTTTATGTTTATGGCCTGTTCCTCGTACACGATGTTAAAGCCAGTCTCTTCCTGGGATACTTTTAAGTAAGGCTCCTTTGTTTCCGATTTAAAAATGCCTATGGCATCTGTTATTTCGCCCTCAACCTGTACTTTGTTAAAATATGCCAGGTATAGCTCACCGGGCTTTATACGGGCATGGCTGGCCATGTCGTACAGATGACGGGCTATCTGTTGTGTGTTTTGGTGGAAGCTTTCAGGGTTTGCAAATATTTCTTCCGCAAAATGGAACGCTTCATTCAGCCCAAGCTGGCTGGTGGGGTGGTACAGGCGGTATATTTCCTGCACTTTTTCAAACGGGTGCAGAAAGTATTGCATCAGCAGGCCGCTTAGCACGTCGTCGCTTATGGCCACGGGTCTTTCTGACAGCACCAGCGGCTCGTCGTTTAACTTATTGCCTGTTTTATGAATGGAAAGCTGTTGTATGGAGGCTTCGGTATAGAAGATCATTATTTCGTTTGTTTATCCTATAATCAACAAGAGTACCTGGTTTTCATTTTCAATTTTGGTGATGTTCTCACAAAGTATTTTAATGCCTTCAATTGCCAGCATCGCATAACCTTCATCCCCTTCACCGGAGAATTGTTCATTAAACGATTGTAGCTCACTCACAGTGTAATCGGCGCTTTCAAGTTGGTTTATAAATTTTAGCCTTTGTTTATAAGCGATTATGCAGTGAGAGCATTCTCTTTTGTTGCTCAAATCTTCCATTAGGCTTGCATACTCCCCATCCGGCAAATCAATCCCCTTTTCTTCAAGAAAAGGAAATATGTTGCTGAAAACATAGCCCGACCCATCAAAATCGGGTAGTTGAATTGCGTTATCCCTCAGGAAATCATAATAACTATCTATCCTTTTTTTGCCAAACAGTGTTTTTTTTGTAACAATCTCAGCATTGCTTTTAAGGGCATCAAGCTTGTTTGTGCTTATTAGATAAAAACTTGCAATTGCAGACATAACGTTGTTTAAGGGTGCAAATGTAAAATAGTTTTGATGTAATTGGTTGAGCGGTTGAATGGTAAGAGAGCGGTTGAATAGTTGCTTAGTTACGGAACAAAATGTTAACCCTCCTAAAATTTTCGAGTCAGCCCACCCTTTTTTGCACATTTTAGGCGTATATGGGCAGTTTTGCGTACATTTACCTTGGCTTAAATTTTACAGGTTATGCTTACCAATACCCATACCATGAGTGTGATAGATTACAAGGGTGTACTGCATGGGCAGTACCTGGCCTTTGGGAAATCGGGAAGGCGGCTGGATTTTTGGGGGCATTTTCCTTTTTCTAAAGCAAATAATATTATCGGCAACCTGAACAATACCATTTTTATTCCTCAGTTATTAATTACCAAAGGGCTGTTGGCGGATTTGCAATCCAGATATGATGAAACAGATAGCGCCGAAGTTTCAAAAGTTATTCCTTTGATTGACGACCTGATTGCTTTAACTGCAAAATTGCATACAAAAATCAACTGCCTCTCCAACAAAAACCCGGAGGCACAGGAACTGCTTTTGACTGATTCGGTTTTAACTGAAACTTTGGAGAACTTGTATGACATATTGAGGATACTAAAAAGAGCCAACGTTAAAAAGCCAGCTTTAAACAATCAATTAGGCAAGGCTGCGTCGGATATATCCCTTTATTCCTTACAAAAAGTAATTGATGGAAATTAGTCAAAGAGATGTTTTTATATTAGACCCACCTTTTGCTGAAAATTTAACACAGCACCCTTTTATAGTTTTGTCCTGCAAAGAATCGCATTTGGTTGAAGGAACATTTATTGGTGTGATGATAACCTCAAGCAAACATTATAAAGACGACTATTCCTTTAATTTAACAGACGAAATGTTTGAAAGCCCCTTGGAGAAACAAGACTGCCACGCGCGAATGCATTTGGTAACCCTGTTTTATGAAGGCGAGATAAAAGGGAGAAAAATTAATAAGATGAAAGTCTTTTATTTTAAGCAATTAATGAAAACAATAGGGGAACTGGTTTTCAATTATAACTTCATCCCATTGCAGCAGTAGCTTTGCGCCCGGCGTGACAGAAAATAGATTGTCAACCAATACACGCACCATTTTAGAATCCATTGATCTCAACGGCAATCAAGTTTTGCCCCTCTACCCTGCCGCAACCCCACATCCCACCTGTTTCAACTTTCTACTGAACAATACACGCAGAATCACAATCAAAAAAATAAATTTCCATCACCTTGTAGATATTCAAACACTCCCCACTACTAATTGGTATAGCAGTTCTTTCAAATCAGGCTCAAAAATAAATTTTCAACAGGTTGTAGACTTTCGAATATTTCTCGCGACTAATTGGTATAGCAGCTCTTTCAAATCAAGGTTCAAAAAATAAATTTTCAACAGGTTGTAGACTTTCGAATGTTTTGCACGACTAATTGGTATAGCAGTTCTTTCAAATCAGGGTTTAAAAATAAATTTACAACAGGTTGTAGACTTTCGAATGTTTCTCGCGACTAATTGGTATAGCAGTTCTTTCAAATCAGGCTCAAAAAAAAAATTTCAACAGGTTGTAGACTATCGAATGTTTCACACGACTTACTTATAGTAAAGGGTTTAAAACACAAAAATTGCTGTAACAGGCATTCAGGATATGACGGTTTAATGTTTGATCATTATTGGGGGAATCAACCCTTTACCCTTAAAAAACACCATACCAACCGAATGAAAAACACCAAAAAATATTAAGGTTTACGTCAACAACCTATGAAAACTACCAGGTTATTTCTATGAAAAACAAACAAACGACATGAAGGTTTAGATCAATAACTTATGAAAACAACCAGGCTGTTGCTACGAAAAACACCACGGCATTATTGGGAACAGTTCTATACCCCGCAGGCTTCTGCACCCTTTAAAACAGGTATGGCAAAGCTGATTGCTCCTATCGAAAACCCTAAAACTGCAGGGTGTCAAAACCTTGCAGTTTTTCAACTTTGAAACTTTTTGTTAACTATAAAAATTTTTTATATGGATACCAGGAACAATTTATACAAGCAATGTCATTGGCTTCAGTCCGTTTGCAGGTTTTGGGGGCTTAATCTGCAATGGCTGCCCGGGATTTGTGCCGACAATACGGGAAATGGCAAATCCCCGAGCCAATGGCATTGCATGTATAAGAGTGAACAGGAGTATCGCAACATGCAACGGTAAAGTAAATAACCCGGCCTTCATAAACAATCCTCCCTTCCCTGTGTTGTTGCCGCGCCGCAACAACACAGGTTATAAGGGGGACTTAAGCAACCGGTATTTGCTTTTGGCAGGCATTAATAAAAAATATAATATATAAAAATAAAACGCAGGCTATAAATAATATTTGTATTTTGCCCTGCTTGCTGGTATAAAAACCGGCGGGCTACAGGCATGGAAACCAACTGCGAATATTATCTTTCTATCGGCACGATGCAGGATATATGGAGCAAAAAAAATACTGCACAGGAAAACAAGATGCTTGCGTGCCTATACTTGAAAAAGGAATTGTTTTTTAGCCGCGTTAGCTATAGAAACTCGAGTATACAGGGAGATTTGCTGGAGCAGTTGCTTGAAGATGCCTTTGCCGATGCCATTACAGACCTTATGAAAAGCGGCAGGGCGGGCACAATAAACGTAAAGGGGGATGATATACTGGCCTATTTTTTTGGGATGTTTAAGTTTAAGTTCTTCAGCATTGTGCGCAAGGAGAACAACTTTAGGCAGATGAAAAAGGAAATGGGCAAGGAACCGACGGAACACTTTACAGCACCAGAGGTCGAGCATGCCCAGGAGGCCCATTCGGGCAAATTGAAAAAAACACTGGAGGCCATGGGCGAAACCCGCTGCCGCGACTTGCTTACCTGGAGATACTTGATGGGTTTGGATTACGACGAAATAGTTAAAAAGATTAAGGATGAGGTTACAAGGGCATCGGCCATAAAAATGACAAGCAGATGCAAGGAAAGTTTTAGAAAAATTTGGCAAAAAACCGCAAATGAATAACGTGTGTTATGGAAGAGATGGTAGATGAATATGACATAAAGATTGCGGGTTATTTTGACAACAAAATGAGCCCCGGCGAGGAATCGGCTTTTATGGAAGAGCTGGGGGGCCAACGCCGCCATGCGCACCCGGTTTGAGGAGGAACTACAGATGCAGGCTTTTTTTTACCAGGAAGATAGCAACGCTGCCCAGCAAGCCATAAAGCCGGCCAGCATAATTACAATCGGTACAATACCTGCAGCAAAAAAATCTGCTACCATATTTTCGTTGCCATTTAAATCTTTTATGGCCATCGCTGCCAGCGTGCTGGTTATTGTGGCCGGCAGCGTTATTTATATGCTTTCACTCAACAGTGGCAAACCCACCACAGGCAACCCAAACGTGGCCAACCTGCCTGTAGCCCACCCTGTTGACACCAGCAAGAACGTTGTACCGCCCAAGCCCGCCCCCAACCCGGTGGCGGCCAATAACACCCATACAAAAGACTCATTGGCTAATAAAAACATTGCAGCCACCAAACACAAACCTACGCCTGCCGTACCAGCGCCAGGCGATGATACGTTTGGCCGCAACCGCCCGAAAAACGACTCTGCCGCCGCAACAGCCGCCATTACCGACACAGGCAAGGCAAGCACGGCATTCGCAAAATTCTATACGGTTTACCAAAGCAATGGCGACGACCCCGCCGCCGCAAACGCAGCCTACCAAAATTATGCACTGGCCAAATACCGGCTGGTGATTGACGCAAAAGATATTCCCGCACAAGCAGGCCTGCCTGCCGACAGCGCAATAAAAGTAAACGGCTATCTCAGCTTATACAAAGGCCTCAGTTATCTTGCGTTTAACAGGCCGCAAAGCGCCATAAGCCAGTTTGACGGCATACTGCTTGCATTCACCAAAACGCAGCAGCTTTACTACAAGGCCGAGTGGTACAAAGTGCTCTCCCTTCTAAAAATAAACTACACGGTCAAGGCCGCGCAGCTCGCGCAAAGCATCAGCAAAAGCCTGTCGCCTTATAAAACCCAGGCCGCGGCGTTGGTGGCGGCGTTGTAGAGAAATACAAAATCTTTTCTTGGTGACCGGCGGTAGTGTTTCATGGAATCGCCTGTTGTGTCACTCCTTTCATCGGTTAGAACAATGTGGAACTGTGGGGATCCTTGTTATTATCAAGTTAGCGCGGTACTCTACGCATTTCTTACTATAGCCTCCCACACCCCTTTGCCATAGGTGTTTTCACAACACCCCTTTCTTTCTCCCCGCAATTCCCTAACTTCCTGCCCTAATTTACCCCGTAATATGCTAAAGGCCCTTTGTATTACCCCAACCATTATAGGTATGCTGTTATGTACCGCATTTAGTGCCCGCAGCCAAGCCGCGCCGCCCGACACGGTTAAAACCGGCATTTACGTAACAAGCATACACGACATTGATTTTAAAAACAACGAGTACACCGTTGATTTTTGGTTATGGCTAAAGTATAAAAACAAAGATTTTGATTTTATGCATAACCTGGAAATACCACAGGCAAAAAGCATTAGCAAATCATTCTCCACCATTGACTCGTCGGGCGGCCGCATTTACTTGCTGCTAAAAATTCAATGCGTGATGCAGGACTCGTGGAAGATAGGCCATTTCCCCTTCGACAAGCAGCAACTGCGGCTGTCGTTCGAAAACTCGCAGTACGATTTGCACTCATTGGTGTTTGTACCCGACACGCTGGGTAAACATTTTGATCCGCGCTTTACACTAAAAGGCTGGAATATTGACAGCTTTCTTATCGCAACCCCCGTAAAGCTTTACGAAACCGCTTTTGGCGACGATGCCCAGCCAAAACCACATAGCGAGTACAGCTCGTACCGGGTAAGGGTTGCCCTCAGCAGGGATGCCAGCGATCTTTTCTGGAAAATGTTCCTTGGCATGTACGTGTCTTTTTTTATAGCTTATATATGTTTTTACATCCATGCGGACAATATTGACTCGCGCTTTGGGTTAAGTGTGGGTGCCCTATTTGCGGCCATTGGCAACAAGTATATTATTGATGCCTCACTGCCAGAAACATCAACCTTTACCTTGGTGGATACTTTGCATTGTTTTACGCTGCTTTTTCTTTTTTTGGGGATAACATGCTCGGTTTACTCCCTCAAGTTGGTTAAGCAAAACAAGGTAAGACAATCAAACCGGTTCGATATGGTGGCGGCACAAATAGTGTTACTGTTGTATATTCTTATAAACGTGTACTTTATTTGGCAGGCGAGACGGGGGTGAGATGGGAACTTTGGGGACGGGCTGCGGGAAGTAGTGGCATCGAATGCAAAGCAACAGCCAATATTAGAAGTATATTTTTGTTGCCCATAAACAGAAATTTTGTTGCTAATTTTATTGGTAACTTTTATGTCAATTAAAATGTCTTTTTTCATCCTAAAAAATTGCCCTTTTGTTAAAATATAACTCTTATGGCTTTTTAGAGCCGGGCGTGTACGATTTAAATTGGGAAGATTTCAAAGAAATATTTACCTTTAATAATCACAGGAAAAAACTCTTTGCAGGTCTTGAATTGGCAATTAGCGAGTTGAGAGCAGTAGGATGTAGCCAAGTTTATATAAATGGAAGTTTTATCACGAGAAAAGAATTTCCGGAAGATTTTGACATATGCTGGGATGAAGAGAATGTAAACCTTGAATTACTCACAAGGTCTTATAGGGGTCTCATAGATTTTGGCCATAAAATGAAAACGATAAAACAAAGGTACGGCGGCGATATTGTGCCAATGACATCAATTGCCGATGAAAAGAAAGGCATAATTTTTTTATGGTTTTTTCAAGAGGACAGACAGGGGCGACAAAAAGGAATAATCAGAATATCACTTTAATAAATCAGGTCTTTATGATCAAGAATAAGATGCAGTACCAAGTAACCTCCAAAAAATTGGCGGAATTCAAGGAAGCTTTGGCCGGCCTGAAGGAAAAAAATGGAGTAAACCCTTTGTTAAAGGAAATTCAGGTGAATGCCTTAATAGCCCAAATAGAAATATTAGCGGAAGAAACAGAAGAATATGAACTTTCGAAAGAGCATACAGGCGCGACAATAAAAGCCAAATAATTATTCCCATAGCTACAGGCAGGTTCCAAGCCAAGTCCATACCGGAAAAAAATATATTCGTCAGAAACCCATAAATTGCCTCAAAATTCTCCATTCGTACAATGAAGACAGTTAAGAAAAACATAAAGGGAGCCGCTGCTTTAGGGGTTAAAATAAAAACCGACCCTTCCTTGGACAAGTTGTCGGGTAAAGTGTTGGCTCCCGAAAAATTAGAAATAGCCAATAAAGTAGTTTCCAACCTAAAATGGGGTAACTGATTTTTATATGTTCGGTTTATTAAATTAGTACACCTTCAGAGCTTTTCCCAAAACTCGCTGTAAATCATACATTCCCAATCATCAGGAAGGTGGTAAGTACCGCCAGACTCCGAAACGTCGGGTGGGGGCGGGGTATTTCAAGAGGTTTTGGGGACGAACTGAAGTATTTCATGGGATTGTTCCTTGTGTCAAACCCTTCGATAGCAGATTATTAATTGGGCAAAGAGATTTGACAACTTTTTGAAAGTTGTCAAATCTAATGATGGCAAACGACAGCGTGAACGGAGGTTTATTTTATGTACATCCTACCGTTGACCAGAGGATTATTTTCTACGCTTTAGTTGAAAAACATTTCCTTCGGGGTCTTCGCCGTCACAAAGCCAATAGTTATAATCGTCAAATGTCTTTATTTCTTTCATAAATACATTTTGGTTAAGCAACCGTTGTCTGACATCGGTAATATCTTGGTCAATCTCAAAAACAATTTTTACATTGTTGTCAAACTTATACCCATCTACAATTTTGGCTAAATACTGGTCGCCAATTTTATGAAGCCCAATTTTACCATTGCCAGCTTTTAAAAGTGCCCATACAGATTGATATTCCTCAATCACTTCAAATTTTAAAATATTTGTGTAAAAAGACTTTAGCCTGTCAACGTTTTTAACATAAAGAATAACAGTATCTAAATTTAGATTCATTGCTAAAGTCTCTTATTTTGCCTCCGGATGGAAATTTATTTACGATGCCAAAATAACAAAAAAACAGCTAAATTGTATTATGAAAGATGATGGCACGCAAGGGGTATAAAGGCGGCAGGGGCTTGTTGCTACTTGCTGCCGACCTTACGTTAAGGTCATGAATACCCGCCAGAGGCGGGGACTTACAAGAAAATCCGTAGCTGCAGGCTAAGGATAGCGGGGGAGTTAATGGGAGCGTTCCTTGTGTCGCACCATTCGGCGGAAGGTTATTAATGATGCGCTTAGATTTGACAACTTTTTGAAAGTTGTCAAATCTACTGGCGGCAAGGGATAGCGGCAATGGTGTTTCATTTTATCTACACCCTGCGGAGAATTGGGAGCGTTGGCTATTCTTCAGACCTTCTTATAAATTGTTTCCCAATAAGGCTCAAATAAAATGTCGTTGAAATTGAAGTCATGTAAACTTTTCTCTCTGTAAATTCCGTTGCTAAAGGTGTCCTGAATCCAATTATGAAACTTCCAATTCTTGTTGTTATCCCTCTTTCCCTCACTCCATTTTCTGATATGAGAAACCGTTTGTTTGGAATTCAGCTTCCTTGATAATTCTATAATCTCGTTCTCGCAATCAACTTCCAAGTCGGCTGCAACAGCTAATACCACAAAAACATCGAATTGTCGGTTATTATTTTTATTAAAATTATCCTCGTTTTCAATGGTGATAAAAATGTCAGGAGCGGAACTGTCTTTCTCACATTTAGTCCAAATTGGTGTCCATAGTTCAAAATGTTTAAAAAATATTTCATTATCATCCCGAACAGTCCATTTTTCATGTGATTTTTTATCCCAGCGAAGCCTGCCAAGTTTCAAATCTTGATAATATTCAGAATTAGGTTGTTTCTGATATTTTAAAACTCTTATCCCCGTGTTTTTATACTCTGGTGATTTTACAAGAATTTTGTCAATGAATGGTTCAATCTGTTCAGTCCATATTTTGTAATTCCAAGGCAAATTCTCGTTGGCTGTCTCACAAAAGAAAAGGTAGAAGTGATACTGCCGCCTTGACCAATCTTTTAAATTGTCCTCTATTAAATTTTGATAAACCTTCTTAATTCCTTCAACTATGGACATCATGTTTACAGTTTTTGCTTTCTATGCTATTTATAACGACTCGATATTTTCGATGACAGGATATTAGCATTCCATCATGCTTGTACTGACCTTGATTGGTTTTCTATTACTTACCAAAACTTCCACCCCATTTTTTTTAAACTTTTAATCGCATCGTTGTCTTTATCATCGTCCTCAGAAACGTGTCTTTGCGATATTTTATTGCCGGATGTAAGTTCGTAAACTTCTCCATCGTCCCCTTGAACTTTAGCGTTGAGCGCTTTTGAAATAGACAACATCTTTTTTATGGTTTCATCATCAGGATTTTTTGTGCTGATGCATCCGTAAGAATAGTCAAACCATAGTTCTTTGTTTGACGAATGGCCCGTCCAGTCACAAAATCCTGGAGCCACTTGTGATTCGGTTTCACTACCCGGCACTTTTATCCTATAAGCATCTGATAACTTTAAGTCTGGGTCGTTGTCAATATGGTCAAGCCATTCGCCTAATGAAATATCAACTGATTGTTCTTCGTCGTTACTCCAGTCGTTCCTTCGAGTGATGTGTAAGTCATAGCCCATAATGATTGTTGATTTTTAAGGTTTGTTAAAAAAGCGGGCAATGGCAGCAAATAGCAGAATGTTTAATGTACTGTCCCGATTGCAACAATACACTTGTTAGCGGCACACACACCTACTCATCTTTATCTGCCAATGCTAATATACCATAGTCACCCAATGTATACTTTGGAAATACTTTTTTAAGGTTGTCGTCAATGTCTTTTATTAGGGACTGCTTGCCAAACTCAGTTGCCGGTTCTTTTAAGTCGAAGTAATATATTGGTGAATTCCAGCCAGTATACTCTTGTCTTGTTAACTTAACCACCTTGCCAGCAAGTGTTGCCTTTGTCTCATAACAATAAACCTTTGCTGGAGAAACTTCTTTCAATTCCCAAGGCTGAATTGGTGTCAATGGAATTGTTGAATAAATCTTTTGTTCATTGTTAGTAGGAATGGCAAACTGAACACACCAATTTTTCTTATCGTTGGTTTCTCTTTTTATTCCCGGATCGGAAAGTTTTAAAATACTTTCTTTCAATAGCGTTTCGAAGTTGTAACCCAATTTCACAACTTTGCCGTCTAACCAATGCTGCCATTCGTACAGGTTTGTATCGCTTTGATTGTCTGTATTAAGTAACCAAAAATCTACCCCGCCATTGTCTCCAATTAAAATAAATGACTTTCTAATTTCTTTTGGCAAATAATGTGTGTGTTCTATAAAGTCAATTTCCCTTGTCAAGAGTCCAAATACAAAATCTTGCCTAACACCAAATGTCTTCAGAAACTCACGAAAGTAAATTGGAAACTGTTTGCTAATTTTTTGCTCAATATCCATTACTTCGGTCTCTGGCAAGCCGTGATAAAAAACCGTATCCTTAAAAGGGGCTAACTGCCGTTTTATTTCTGTGTAATCAATGTTCATTTGGATTGGTGCTAATGTTTAGGATTCGAGATGACGAGATATTGGATTCCCATCATTTCTGTACCGAACTTAATTGTCGTTTTATTGTCGAAGATACATCCTACGATTAATTATTAGCACCTTAAACTCCACCTCGGACGGGAAATTTATTTACTTATCACAAACCCACCCGAATCATTCTTATACTCCGGTATCACGCAATCCTTAACCACCAGTGTACCAATGGCATTACCGGAAACGTATAAGCCATATTTGTCCTTGGTGCCGATGCCATAGTTTGATATACGCACATCGCTAAGCACCGCGCCGGACAGGGTGCCGGTTTTGCCTTTATCAGTTTTGCCAATAATGCTTACCGCGTTGGATAGGCTGTTCTTTATATTCAGGCCGGTTATTGCAAGCCCTGCGATGCTGCGCCTGTCAAGGCATACCTCAACCGCGGCACGCCAGTCCCATTCGTGGTCAAAGCCTCCGCTGGTGTTTATATTGCAGTCTTTAACAACAGTAATGCCGCTGAAGTTATTGTGTACGCTATCGTTCTCCGTGGGGAACGTGGTACTGATAAGCACCGCCGAGCCCTGCGAAATATCTGTAAAACTACAGTTGGCTATGCTGTTGCTTTCGCCGCCATAAATAGCGGCGCCATTGGCAAGAAACGGCAGTTGCCCTGTGCAATGGCTTACCAAGTTATGCCCCGGAGAATATCGCTGTTTTTCAAACACGGCGGGCCAAAAAGCAAAGCAATCATCCCCCGTGCCGCGGGCTGTGCAGTTTTCTATGGTGCAATGGCTCATGCCAACGCAAAAGTTTATACCGTCGGCTATGGTGTTGCGCATGCGGCAACCCGTGATGGTAAGATTATGCGAGTTTTGTATCCACATGCCCACTTTTGTGTGCTCGATCCAAATGCCCGAGATGGTGGAGTTCTCCTCGAACTGCCCCACAATGCCATCGTTGGGCTCGTTGTCGTTCCTGTAGTTTAATTTGCCTGCAATGGCAAAACCGGAGATATGGATATTGCTGCCGTCCCCTTTTATCCGCACACGCCTGTTGGCATCGTGGTACAGGTTTTCATCGCCGGCCAGTACCGAGTACCACATGCCCGCGCCACGCACGGTTATGTTTGCAGGCAGTACAATATCCCCGGTAATTTTATAAGTACCTGCCGGTATCCAAACGGTTTTGCCTGCGGCTGCCGCCGCCGCTATGCATTTTCTAAATGCCTCCGTGTAATCATCCACGGGTTCGCTGCCTGCAAAGCTTTTATCGGTGATTGACAAAGCATTGGCCGGGGCGGTTAACGCATCGGGAATCTTTTCAAGGTCAACCATGTCTATGATGCAATAACCGGCGTTGTCTGTGGTGGCATCGTCGCGCTGCACCTTTATAACATCGCCTTTTTCAATGGCAATGCCCGTTATGCTTGTCTCGTCATAAAAATTTCGTGTCTCGCCGTCTGCAGGGTTGTTGGTAAACGGGTATTTGCCATACAGGTAGGCATAGTGCGATGTAACGGTTTTATGCAGCAGCAAGTTGCCGTTTTTGTATATGCCAAGCGTTGTGCTGGTGCCGTTGCCCAAACCGCCATCGGGAAGGCTGTATCTTATAACAAGGCTGTTGGCGGTTACGGGTGCGCTGCATTCAACAAACTGCCCAGTGGCATTGAGTTTTACGCATTTTTGCCCCGACGATTCTGTTTCAACCATGTATGGGTTGTAGGCGGGCCCCATGATGGTGCCCGTGGTGCGCATATCTTCCGCCTCCACTGTTGTCCAGGTAATCTGCGCCCCCTGTTTTTCCTTCGCATGGCATACTGACGCGCTGCACAGCAACAAAACCAGCACCCGTGCGCAAATGGCAAGTGTATCGTTATTCATGTATGGTTGTTTTGAATAACAAACATAAAACAAGGCAAGGGTAGTAACCAAAGTTATTTGAGGAGGGTAAGGGGGGCGTTTTCCGCAGGGCAGGTAGTACGGGTTTTACAAGAAGGTCTGTAGCACCGAGCTGTAGATAGCGGCAATTCCGTTTTATTTTGCCTACACACCTACCGAGAGCGGGGGGGGATTGTGTTCTGTCATCTTCCAAAGGGCTGGTTGAACTGCAGCCGCAACGGCGTTTGTGTTATCTACACCTTACCGACAGCCGCGGGAAGTTTGTCCACAGTTAAGCCTTCCACTTCTAATCGAAAATCAACTAATTTCTTAACTAAGGGATGATGTCTTTGTTCTTTCAACAACGGCAGTCGCCTTTTGCCTAATCTTTTGTCCAATACAGCCAAAAGGTTGATAAGCGGACTTTCGTGAGATAGTCCTTGCTCAACTGTAAGATTTAAATATTCAAAGCAACAATTGTGCAAATCGAATCGAGAAAATTCTCCTTCTTCAATAAGTTGTCCCGGTGTTCTATCTTCGTCTTGCACAGCAGGATGGGTCACACAATCAGTTGGCGTAGCTTCATGGTAAACACGTCCATAAATTTCACCCGATTTCATAGTAGAGAAATTCACTATCTGTTTTCCGTCAACAGT
>Ga0207091_1056_pt1 | contig 27256 bp, 27 predicted proteins | sample Alteio_BWMinHeat_47_FD_153534 | JGI IMG/M metagenome (GOLD analysis project Ga0207091, IMG submission 153534) | Enriched cells from forest soil in Barre Woods Harvard Forest LTER site, Petersham, Massachusetts, United States -... | ecosystem: Environmental > Terrestrial > Soil > Temperate forest >... | reverse complement strand
TCCAAGCTCGAGTGTTTGGCTAAGATGGGACTCGAGAAATCTTTTTTGAATGGAGAGAGTCTCTTTGAGCCTCTCATGTTCTCTGCCGCTTCGATTGATCAGATCGCAAAGCTGCCCTGAAATCTCGCTCGACTTTTGCACGAGCGCTTGAGTGACGGAATCATTTAAAACATTTGAAAGGGTGCTGATTTCAAAATTAGGCTCATTGAGATGGTCGCGGAAAAAAATGAGTTGTTTCAATTGGGCATGGAGATCGTCGAGCTGTCGGCAGTACTGCTGGAAGAGCCCTTTTGAATCTTCCAAGGTGATGCCGCTCATGTCGGATTCTAATTGGTCTATGTAGCTCGAGCTTTCCTGCAGATTTTTTTGTCGAAGGGCCAGGTGTTGAAGAAAGGACTGAAGGTGTGAGGTGAGCCGCTGTTTTTTTTCTGGATAGTCAACCTTCGATCTGGATAATTCTACTTCTGTGACTAGGGGTTCTAGCGCGTCTAAATGGGTTAAAGGTTCATCATTGTCTAGTTTTTTCAGCAAAAGAGAAGCATCACTGATTTGTTGGGCAAGGCTCTCTCCAAATTGTTTCACAAGTTTTGGAGGCAAATGTGGGACTAAATCTGCTTGAGAAATCCGTTGCATCAAGCCGGCTGTCTCGATCTCGATATCGTTCAATCTCGATTGATAGGTCTGCAAAGGGAGTAAAATCGAATCGATCTCTTCTTCGATTCCCATGAAGCCCTGTTTAAGAAGACTTTGTTTAAGAATCGCTACATGATCCTGGATATCGATGTCTAACTTGCTACTGAGCTCATTTTGTCGCCGATCTAGATAGTTGAGCTGGGAGCCGATTACCGTTTTATTTTCTTCGATCAAAAACTCTTCATATTTGGTGATGAGTGTGTTGACAAATAGGGCTGATCTTTGCCGATCTGTGTCGGAAAAATTGATCATGAGAATGTTTTTATCTTCTCTAATTGGCTTGATGCAGGTTCGTTTTTTTACATCACCAACCACAGCATGTAGAGGAGAAATGGAAAGAGGATAGAGCTTTCCTGTTTTGAGGTTGGAAGGTGTTTTAGCCAAGGTGAAAAGAATCTCTTGGACCTGGAGTGGTTCTTTAACTGTCCCAGTAGCTACTAGCTTGTGGTTTTTGTCTAGAAGTTCAAAATTCTGAGGAGATGGAAAACGGAGAAAAAAGGTGCGTGGTTTTTCTCCAGTATAGCTGACATGCTGAAATTGAAAGTGTTCTTCTTCTACAAGCGGTCTGCCGATTTCAGTGAATAAATTTTTCTTGCAGGCAGAAAACTTCCCGTGTTCATGAACAGAGGCTTGGAGCCCTAATTCTTCAACGGTTTTTGACAGGACTGCTCGAGAAAGCATGAGAGGAACTGTTGCGACATCGGAGCCTCCTCCAGAAAATGTACGGACGAGTTTTTTCAAATCTCCTGCCGCTTCTCCGCGAGAAGAAGACTGCTTAAAAGTTGCAGATGCTTGATAAGAGGGAGGAGAAAAAAGAAGGTAAGCAAGTGTCAGCAAAGCTCCAAAAACAGCAACCTGCCAGATCTTTTTCTTTTTTTTCTGATAGAGTCTTTTGAGATCTTCTCCAGTGAGGTAGATATCATCCATCATGGAACGTTCACTCCAATGCTTTTGACCCCTTGCCGGATCAGGTCAATGTTAACAAAAGTCGGCAGCAGCTGGGACATAAACCGGTTCCAGTTGGTAATCGGTGTTGCTGCAACGTAAATGATGTCGCCAGGGATGAGCAGCATGCTGTCGGAGGGAAGATGGATCACATGGTCCCACGTCAAGGTATAGATCTTGGGGTTCAAAATATTTCCGCGGATGACTTGGATATACGATTTGTTCCCGGTGAATGGGATGCCGCCGGCTTCGGCAAGCGCTTGTCTGATCGTCATAAAGCCATTCGGAACATCGACAAGCCTTTCTCTTCCAACTTCTCCAAGGACCATCAAGGTCGAAGCCGAAGGGTCGGCGATGTAAATTTTGTCGCCGCCTCGCATCACGATATTTTGAGACATGTCGCCCTCTTTGAGCAACTTGTAGAGATCGACGGGGAGCATTTGACAGTTCCGAACGACATAGCTTTTGAAGAGATTGGCATTCGGGGGAACTTTTGCTCGGGAAAGAGTTTCGAACAAACGGATCCGACCATCGATCGGAATGGTGGAGAGCATCACTAAGCCGGCTAGCTCGACTTTCCGCTCCAAACGGTCTTTGTAAGATAAAAAGACCTGCACATCGCGGATCTGTGTCGAATAGAGCGATTGAATTTTGAGCGAAGCTTCTTCCAGTGTAAGGCCGGAAATCGGGATCGGATCGAGATCAGGCAGCCGGATTTTGCCTTCGCTCACATGGAATCCTACTGCTGAGCCAATCGCATCAATCGCAGCTGAAATGTCGGAACGTGTCGGGTGAAAAACTGCAACATAGAGAACATCTCCATCTTGGATCACATCTTGATATTCACAGAGAAGAGAGGAACACAGCTCATCAAAGCATTTCCCTTCCAACTGTAAAATTGAAAATTTTCCTTGCCGGATTTTATACGAATCCATGACGAATTCATCGGCTCCGACAGAATCTTTGCCCATATAGGGCCGGTTTCCGCAGCCAAACAGCAATAAAAAGATGCAGATAGAGGCAATTGCAAAGCTGCTGCGCCCCAGAAAATCGATGATTTTGGCGCCAGTTTTCAGGGCCAGCAAGCAGGCCCGTGCAGCGCAGACGAGACCATGCCTGGATGGGCAGGCGAGGAAGCGCTGCGAAAAATGGCGCCAAAAGGGCGATTTTCTGGGGTGCATGAGTTTTGCAATTGCCTCTAAAAAATAAAAATGCATAGAATTGATCAATATCATTAACTTGTAGATTATTTTTTCGCAATGCACATCTTTATCACAGGCATCGCAGGCTTCATCGGATTCCATGTTGCTCAAGCTCTTTTGAGGCGTGGAGATACCGTCATCGGCTCAGACAATTTCAATCCGTATTATGATCCCAAATTAAAACGGGACCGTGCAGCTATTTTAGAAAAGCTGGGAGTGAAGATCATTGAGATGGACATCTGCAATGGCGCTCTTTTGGAAAAGCATGTGCAGGAAAATAAGATCACCCATTTCCTGCATCTTGCGGCCCAAGCAGGAGTCCGCCATTCGATCAACCATCCAGAAGATTATGTGACTTCTAACTTAGAGGGATTTGTCCACGTTATCGAAGTGATCCGCCGCCATCCGACGATTCCTTTGATCTATGCATCGTCTTCTTCCGTTTACGGCCTCAACAAGAAAATTCCGTTTTCGGAATCGGATCCAACCGATATGCCGTCTAATCTTTATGGAGCGACAAAAAAATCGAATGAGCTCGTTGCCCACGCTTACCATCATCTGTATGGGATTTCTGTCACGGGTTTGAGATTTTTTACTGTCTATGGTCCGTGGGGTCGTCCTGATATGGCTTATTTTGCCTTCACGGAGAGCATCCTAGGCGGAAAACCGCTGAAGATTTTCAATGAAGGGCAGATGAAACGGGACTTTACCTACATCGATGACATTGTCGCAGGAACGCTTGCTGCCATCGATTTAGGGGCTCCCTGCGAAATTTTCAATCTCGGCAATCACAAACCTGAACCGATTCTTCATCTTGTCGAGCTTTTAGAAAAAAAGCTAAACCTTACTGCCGTCAAAGAACTTCTGCCGATGCAGCCCGGCGAAGTTCCTGTCACCTATGCCGATATTTCTAAAAGCCAAAAACAGCTGGGATTTTCTCCCACGATTTCCTTAGAGCAAGGGATCGGAAAATTCCTCTCATGGTATCGAGAATATTTTAAAGGCTTGCGGTAGATATTTTAAAATATCAGACGCGATCATGCAGTACGATGTGAGATTGAGGCCGGCGATTTCTCCTGCTCTTGCATGGAGATAGACTCCTAGCGCTGCTGCTTCAGGGGGTGTCATTTTCTGTGCCAGTAGGCCAGCTAAAATACCGGTGAGCACGTCGCCCGAGCCTGCGGTGGCCATGCCGGGATCGCCGTGAGCGATCACGAGCGGTTTTTTTCCGGGATGAAAAACAATGGAAGGGGCGCCTTTGAGAATGAGTGTGGTCTTGTGTTTTTCAACATATGCTTGGCAGTTTTTTAGGGTCGGTTTTTTCTTGAGCAGCTTTTCCATTTCTCCATGGTGAGGAGTTAGGATCGATTGCTTGGGAAGCTTTGTTAGAAAATAGAGAGCATCAGCATCAATCACCGTTGGAAGATGGAAAGAGAGCTGTTTTAGGAGTTTTTGAGCTTCGGGAGCTGCTCCAAGGCCGGGCCCGACAAAATAAGCAGCTGCCCGTTTTGCCTCTTTTTTTATTTTTTTTAAGTCGATCTCTTCATGAATCACTTCGGCAAGCAGCTGGTCAGTGGGGGTATTTGGCATGGAAAAAAGTCTGACGATGCCAGCGCCGCTGCGCAAGACTCCTGCAGTGGCAAGGGCTGCAGCGCCTGGCATTTGAGGAGATCCTGCAATGCCGAGGACATAGCCGGCTTCATACTTGTGGCGCGATCTTTGAAGTGGAGGAAGTTGTAGTGATGTTGGGTCAAGCAGGAGGGCTTCTGCTTTGGCTTCTTCGAGAAATTCTTCAGGCAGGCCGAAATCAACGCCGGCAAGATCACCGACGGTGTCCCATCCTTTTTCAAGGAAGAATCCTATCTTTGGCAGGCCTAAATAGATGGTGCCGACTGCATCAATGGCAACAGATCCAACTTCTCCTGTTGTCCCATTCAGTCCGGAAGGGATATCGATGGCTAAAATGGGAAGATCGGTGTTATTTGCCCATGTGATGGCTTTAGCTAGGGCTCCCGATGCTTTTCCTTTAAAGCCTGTTCCGACGAGTCCATCGAGGATCACTCCAAAACCTTTTGCATTGGCATTTTCAAGAGAGACGACTTTGCCGCCGCTTTTGATGAACCGGTGATGTCTTTCATGACATAAGGAGGAGCACTCTTTTAGAGGAAAAGCAGAAACAGCAGTGACGGAAAACCCTTTTTTACAAAGAAGAGCTCCAGCGGTGTAGGCGTCGCCGCCGTTATTTCCTTTGCCTGTCAGGAGAAGAACCTTTTTGGGAAGCTTTAGATAGTCGATGAATTCTTTTGTGATAGAAGCGATCCCTTCAGCTGCTTTGTCCATGAATTTTTCAGGACTATGGCCTGCAGCGATAGCCCGTTTTTCGATGCGCTGCATCTCTTCAGCAGAGACAATTTTTTGCCCTCCTATCACACTCTTGGTCATAAGTGCTCTTCCTTGATAGCGCGTTGAAGGAGGGATTTAACGGCGTCGCGGGGATTCATGTTTTCGTAGATGATGGCGTAGACAGCTTCGGTGATCGGAACGGCGATGCTCGCTTTTTTAGCAAGCTCCAGGGCAGCAACGCAGGTGTAGGCGCCTTCAACGACCATCCCAACGGATTTTTTGGCTTCTTCAGGGGAGAGCCCTTCAGCAATGAGATGTCCGAATTTATAATTGCGGCTGTGCTTTGAGAGGCATGTGACGCAGAGGTCTCCAAGGCCAGAGAGTCCATTTAAGGTTTCAGATTTTGCGTTTTTTGTCACAGAGAGTTTACGGATCTCATGGAGCCCGCGCGTCATGAGGGCGGCTTTGGTATTATCTCCAAAACCCAAACCATCTGAAATGCCGCAGGCAATCGCAATAATATTTTTCATCGCGCCGCCAAAAGCGACTCCATTGATGTCAGAATTAGGATAAACGCGGAAAAAAGGTGTCGAGAAAAGATCGTGGATCTGCTGCATAACATCTAGCTCGTAAGCAGAGCAGACAACGGACGTCGGAAGTTTTTCGATGACTTCCTCGGCATGGCTGGGTCCGCTCAGGCATCCGACAAATTTCCGATGAGAAGGCCCCATCACATCAACGACAACTTCAGGCAGCAGTAGGCAGCTGCCTTGCTCAATGCCCTTCGAAGTGATGACAATGGGGCAGTTTCCCTTTCCTGCCTTAAGGATTTGTTCGAAGACAGGGCGTATCCCTACAGAAGTGACAGACTCGATAATAAAATCGGCATCTTTGAGTGCAGTGGCTAAATCGCTAGTAGGAATAACGGCTGAGTGAGCCTCGAAATTAGAGAGCTTAGGATGCTTCCTGGTTTTTGCAAGCAATGCAGCAAAATCATCGCTTTTAGTCCAGAGTGCAACTTCATTGCCTTTGGCGGCCAGCAGTGAAGCTAAACAAAATCCCCAAGATCCAGCACCGAGATAACAGATTTTCATTTTTTCCTTTAGACCTCTTTCGAACCCTGAGTTTCGAAAGAGGTCTTTTCTCTTACATTAGCATATTGACTTTGAATGCTCAAGTCAGTGCGTCAGGCACGTCAGGAATAGGTTCGGAGATGGGGGGCTGGAGCCAGCTCTTTCGTGAAATGCGCCAAGCATAAAGAGAGGTCGAAAACCCCATTGTGAAAAAAGTAAAGAGCCAGAATTTATCAGGGAGGAGTTTAAAACTATTCATTCCAATATAGGTGGCAATATAACCGATCAGCGAGGAAATAAGACTTGCGATGAGAACAAAAAATGTGTCTTTGTAGGAAATCAGCACAGCGAGTAAAAGAGCGTTAAACATCACTGCCACGGTGTGCAGCCAGATCCAAAAAAAAGTCATCTGCATGCTCATTGTCAAAGGATCTTTTAAAGAAAAGATGACAAGCACTGTTTTGGGAAAAAATAAGAGTGGAACGGTTAAAATACAGCTTAAGGCCAAGATAACAAAAATGCCGGAGTTTAAAAACTTTTTGAGACGGCTGTAATTTTGCGCTCCGAGTGCATTGGAGATCAAAACAACAAACGCCTGAAGAACGCCGTCGCTAAGGAACATAAGGAACATACTGATGGTTCCACCGATAGACAAGATTAGCAGATAGTCTCCGCCCTTCGATGCCATCACATGAGTGCAAGCGGCCCAAAAGGCAAAGGCTAGCAGACGGCCAAAGGCGCGGGGAATTCCAGGAGAGATATAATGCCAAAAACCTTTGGGATTAAACTTCCATAGATGAGTTCCGAAGGTTTCTTGATTGGACTTTTTTACGAATAAATAGAATAAAAGAAGACAAAAACCTCCTTGGCTAAATAAAGTCGCAAAAGCCGCCCCTTTAATGCCCATCGCAGGGATCCATGGATCGATGCCAAAAATCAGAGCAATGTCTAGCCCTGCATTGAGCAGATAGGCAGAGACGGTGGCTAAGACAGTAAACATCGTTTTTCCTCTTCCTAAATAGAAGCTCGATAAGGCAGCACCGAGAGGGTAAAGGAAATTGCAAAACACTAAAATGACAAAATAGGGAGCAACCGTTTGTTCAATTTCTAATCCTTTAAAAAAGATAGACTGGGCAAAAAAGCTTAAAGGAACGGTGATAACCATGGAAAAAATTGAAAACCAGATCATCTGCCAGATGCAACGTCCAATCGAGGAGAGTTCTTTGGCTCCGTTGTAATAGCCAACATAAGCTTGGGCCATCATCGCAAGGGCGATGCAAGGCATCTGAAAAATGCGGAGTAGATAAACAGCATTAACAGAGGCTTCTAGAGCCTGAATAGAAAAATGGGCAAACCATATCCGCTCTACAAAATTTAAGAGACAGCCAGAAAATAAAATTAAAAAAAGTGGGGTGGCAAGAGACAGTAGCTCCCTGACGCTTCCTTGAGGAAATTTCGTTAAGTTGGTAGAGTTGGAAAGTTTTTCTAGCATTCGTGTTTACGAAAGTGATTTGGGTTTAAGAGCATTTTGCATTCGTGAGGATCGCAGCACATTTGCGGGATCAGCTCTGAAAGTGTTTGGGTATCGCCAAATGTTAGATGTGCAACCTTCAGATTACTCATCGTATAGGATAAGTAGAATTGTTCTACGATGGCCCCATCTTTCACGACTTTCTTTGCCCATAACATATAGGTCATCGGTAAGGTTCCTACTAAGAGTTTCTCAGCCCCTTCATTCGTTAAGTGTGAATAGAATGCGAAATGACTTTTGAGTTCAACTGCCAAAAAGCACCTCGTGAGATGTAAAATTAAAATTCAAAAGTGACCTCCAAGAACTTTGACCATAATTTATAAAGTGTCAGAATTTTGCAAGGAGAATTTTAAAAGTTCAGCTCAGGCAACGGTTTTTCCGATCCACATCGTTTTGCGATCCAATCTGATGTAATAAAAAGCAGGATCGAGTTCAAAAAGGTGGCTAGGTTCTGGCATCTTTGTCAAATCAGCCACTAGTCGCTTGTCAAAGGCAGATAAAGCCAGTTGGACAGTCTCTACGCTATGAGGACCCTCAAAGTTTTTGAGTGGGGCATAGACATTTTCTCGGGGGTAGACCAGCACGCCTGTTTGATCTGAGAAAGCTAAAACATCAAATAGAAAATGCTCGAATTTCCAAATGGGGTGACCTCGATAGATCTTTCGAGCCAGATGCCAAGGAAGTTCTATCTCGGCAATCCGCTCAACAAATGAAAGACTGAAACAAAAAAGGCCAATATGGGCAAGAGGTGCCTCAAAATAGTCTGGAAGTTCTGAATATTCTTGCACGGAGACCTTCCCATCTCTTAAGACAATCACACCAACTTTTTCTGCAGGATCAGATCTTTGGATGGCTTTGATGGTCACATCTTGGTTATTTAATGCATGCTGGCCGCACAAAGCCGCATCAAACGGATCTGCAAGCGGATTGTCGATCGGAAGCACGATTAACGACTCAATTCCCTGCTCTTTCCACTGTTTCCCAATATTTGATTCTATCAGTTTTTTCAAACTATGTCCGTTTCCATTCGGACCAGTCGCATAGCTACCCGCCTCTTCGATCCAATTTCCATCCTCAGTGACAAAGGGAGCTTCATCTTGGGTAAACAGATGTACCTGATCAACTTTGAGTCCAAAATAATTATTTTGGCAAAGATAATCCGCAATCTGCTCATGGTTTGAGCAAGAGGTCATGATCGCTATCTGAAGAGAAGTTTTGTAGGCTCTCGATGCGGCAGCTGTCTTTTCACAAAGGAGCTGCAAAAGAGTTTTTTTCCGGATGGGCGTGATTTCAACAAGCGCTTTAGGCAGCGATGTTCCCAAGCGAGTGCCTTGACCTCCTGCCAGAACCAAGCAGGCGACTTTTCCCTGTGAAAGCAGCTCTTCGCCTTTCAATTGTCCTTCTTCTGTCGGTTGATCGAATTTTTGATAAGGCTCTGGAATAGAAAAAGGAGACTTTTGAGCGATCATCGATCGCTGCATTTTCAAAAACTGCTCTTGCTCGTGATTTAGCATACAACTTTCAATACCTGGCTGACAGGGATTAGCGCAGCATCTTTTCGGTTAGGGCTGATGACGGGGATATGCTCGAGAAGCGGATTGGGAGAAGGGACTTTTTGTTTCAAAATGCCATGATTGGGGTCGGCCCAGAGAGAAACGATTCTCAAGTGGAATGGCGTATTGAGGAAATAGGTCATCCCTAAAATCCCTGAATCGGGAGCCACTAGACAGCGGCATTTATTTTTTAAAATCGAAAGGATCTCAAAAAGAGAAGTATCGCCCCGGAGATCGATCAAATGAGGATGTTTGAAAACGAGATCTTTTTTAAGGCCAAGCAAGAGGATGGGCCCATCCAAAGCATCAAAAAGCTCTTGCCACTTATGGTGCGGCCAGTTTCTCTCAAAGTAATAACCCGTCTCGCAATGGACATGGGCCGCAATGCAATTCGAGGGTAGATTAAAACGGTCGCACAAAGAGTCCCACTGCGGACTCCACTCCATTTTGGGGATCAGTTTTCCCCGCTGCCACGCCACCCAATAGGAAGGGTCTGCATTGGGAATGATCAAGTCAAAAGCTGGTAAGTCGACGGGTAGAGGAGTCGGTTGACCTCTAGACCATTCGGGAGCGATAATGACATCGACACCTTTTAAAAGTTGAAATCCGTCTTTTAAGTCTGGACGTGTGATAAATGTCACCTGAGCATCAGGAAGATACTCTCGGACCCGTTTGACAATGGCATACAGCCCCAAGGCAATATCGCCAAGACCCCGATTCCAGGGGATCAGCACAGATTTACATCCTTGCTTCGCCGCTCTCTTAAGGCGGCGGTCTAGCGGATTAGGTGCGATTTTTTTCCAAAGTTTTTTCAACATAACTTTTTGCGTATGGCATCATAAACTTCATCGGTCTCAATCCGCTTCATGCATCTAAAATCAATCGGACAGACTCTTTTGTAACAGGGTGAACAGTCGACATGCTTATGAATGACTGTCCCGGTCTTGTACGGACCTGTTGCAATTTCATTGGTCGATCCAAAAAGCGCGACAAGCGGAGTCCCAACAGCTGCAGCGATATGCATCGGACCGCTATCATTGGTCAATATAACAGAGCAGAGTTTAATCAAAGAAGCGAGTTCTCTCAGCGTCGTCAGACCAGCTAAATTGATGACAGGTAGCCCCTGGCAGATCTCTCGGACAAGCGGCTGCGTTGTAGAATCACCAAAATAGACAATGTGGACGTTTTCTAACTTCAAAAGTTTTTCCGTCACAGCTCTAAAACGGTCCGGAAGCCAGCACTTGGCTGATCCATAAGCTGCTCCTGGATTGATGCCGATCAAACGAGCTCCAGGCAAAACACCCAGCCTTTTCAGCAAGATTTGCGCTTCCTCAATTTCTTTCTCGGTCAAATAAATCCGAGGTTTTGTCTCCGAAATCGGAATTCCCAACGGTTCCAAAACCATTTTATACGTATTAACAAGATGCTGCTCTCGGACATTTTCAGGAAAGTCGATTTTATCGGTCAGAAAAAGAGTTCTTAGGTTGCCGCGATATCCCAGTCGTCTCTGAACGCGGCCTCGCCAAAACAGCCAAGCAGATGAAAATGAATGGGTCAGCAAGATTCCCAAATCATACGTCCCCTTTCGGATCTTTTCGATGATATCTCTCTTCTCGCTTCTCCTTCCAAAGGTATTGACCTTGCTAAAACAAAAAAGCTCATCGATATCAAGATCTTCTTTTAACAAATCACAAATCGGGGTGCGGCACATCGCCGTGATATGAGCATTCGGATACGCCTTTCTGACATCCGTCAAAATAGGCGTTGCCATCACCAGATCCCCAATCCAATTGGGCATCCGGATAATGATCTTCGTCGGCTTAGTGTCAATTAATGGAATCATCAAAAGCCACCAGGATACCAATCTACTCAAAATAGGTTCAAGGCTAGAAATATGGCCTAAAATTATTTTTATTTCCTCCCATTCAGAAGGAACAATTGCGTAAAAAGCCCAGGCACACTATCCTGGATAATCTTTTGGCCGGATAGCTCAGTCGGTAGAGCAGAGGACTGAAAATCCTTGTGTCGCTGGTTCGATTCCAGTTCCGGCCAATTTTTTTGTTCAAAAAAAATTAGACGGAAAGAAAGCCATGGTATGGCTTTCATCTGAGAATCGAAGTGAAGGTCGCTTGCGAGCGAACCGGTGGGTTTATCCAGATTCCAGTTCCGGCCACCATTTCTCTTGCCGGAGAATGCCGTAATATAGCCGTAATGGCTAAATTCCTTGTTGCTAATAATAAATCGGGTGTGTCTATGAATAAAACGCTGGAAAAGCCTAAAACAAAAATCAGACTGCCGGTCCCTATTGGAGGACTCATTTCTATTCTACACAATATCCAAATGAAGATAGATGCTGCCGCAGGCGCTGCAACGGCTTTGGAATTGCGTTTACGCGTTATAGCTCAACTCGACAGCAGAGTCAAAGACGCCTTAAAGCAAAAAACTAAAAAATTGTTTTATCGAGCAGAACTTGAGCAGCTCATTGAGGCAGTCCTTACGGTGTTTCACGATAAGCTTGATGCTGTGGAACAGGAAAAGCTCAGGAAATGTCGTCCTCCTAGGAATAAAACAACTCATGCCAGCTTCGCTGAATTGATGATAGCACTAAATGGAGAAGCTCCCGGGAGAGAAATCGATCCAGATACCTTAAAACCTAAGCTCTTGGATGAGGATGATGTGATTGAGGGCGCTATATGCATAGAACGAAACCGAGGATTAGATGACTTTGCCAAGATTGCCAGGGAAGTGGTTCTAATTCTCGAGCAAAAAATTCTGCGTTTTCTACAAACATAAAAAGTGCAGGCACTGCCTGCACAAATTAAGAAATTTTCGGTTTTTTCTTTGGCAATTTCCTAGGAATGGTATTCACTGGTGTTTCCATCGTAGATAGCTCAGCTTCAATTTCGCTAACAGTAGGCAATTTCGATTGCAGGTTCTTGGGAAGACTTTTTATAATTTTGGTTTCGTAGCTGCTGACTCCGATTGGACTGGAACATCTTCTCAAAGCATATTCGACTTTGACTCTATTCTTGGTTTTACAGAGGAGAATACCGATTGTAGGTTGATCCTTGGGATGTTTTAGAAGATCATCGACAGCAGACAAGTAGAAATTCATTTGCCCTGCATCCCTTGGATCGAATGCTGTTGCTTTAAGCTCGATTACGACGTAGCAGTGTAATTTGACGTGGTAAAAGAGCAAATCAATCCAGTGATCTTCCCCTTCCACCTCAATGCGATATTGTCTTCCCATAAAGGCAAAACCTTCTCCCAGCTCGACAAGAAATTTTTGGAGATGATCCATTAACCCTTGCTCAAGTTCCTTCTCTCTATAAGCAGATTCTAATGCCACGAATTGCAGATTGTAAGGATCTTTTAAGGCTTGCTCGGCCATATCAGACTGGACAGGCGGTAATGTCTGTTTGAAATTCGTAATGGCTCTTCCCTTTCGGTGATAGAGATCGGACTCGATCCAGCTTTCCAAGACACTTCGACTCCAACCACTCTCCAAGGCCTGTTGAACATACCAGAGGCGTTTAGTGGGATCTTTGACTTTGTCTAGGAGGAGCATGTTGTGCCCCCAGGGAATTTGGGCAGCAGCTGCTGCCCAATTTGCCTTGGGCATGTTTTTGGCAAATTGGCGCATGTATTTGAGATTTCGCAAAGAGAAACCACTAATATCAGGGAAATCACTCTTCAGATCTCTTGATAAGCGCTCTAGAGGCTTTGCTCCCCACCCCTCTTCTCGAGTTTTTTCTACTAGTATTTTGCCAATACGCCAATAGAGCATAATCAGCTCTTTGGTGATCGACAAGGCTGATCGTAGCTGTGTTTGGCGGATATCCGTTTTGATTTGCTCTAGGAGCTTGGCGTAGCGTTGCGGAGTGAACACAAGTGGTGATTTTTTTGTGACTGAGCGCCTTTTATTCATGAGGTACTGCCTTGAGATATCTAGAATATCTGTTCTACAACTGGTTTGCAAGAAAGTCTTGGCAGAAGTTATTAGACCTCTTTCGAAACTCAGGTTCGTCGATTTTCTGGATTATTTTGGCCTATTTTTGATTGTTTTAGCAGGGGTCATATACGAAATGTTGATATTACCCCTGCGAAAAAAATCGAAAACTAGGTTCAAAAGAACCAGAAAATCGACAGAACCTGAGTTTCGAAAGAGGTCTATTGAGTGCTAACGGACGTTTTTTAATTTCCTGCAAGCAAACGGCCTAGAAAACCTTGCCGCCAATTTTTGCTGCAGCCGAAGGAGTGATAAATGTGGCTTCACCACTGTCAGCTTTGGGGTATTGCACACCTAGAATTAGAACATCTGAAACAGTATCCCCAATTTGCCTGGGAGAAAAATTTAAAACTCCCAATACGAGTTTGTCTTTCAGCTCTTCGGGAGAGTGATGGGTAAATCTTCCGACGCTGGTTTTTATTCCAAACTTGCCAAAATCGATTTTCATTTTGTAGGCCTTCTTGGGGGCTGTTGGTTCGATCTCTACGCTTATGATACGTCCTAAGCGAATGTCAAGTTTATCAAAGGTTTCTTCCTTTGAAACAATTGGTTTTTCGTCAGTCATAAAAATCTCCTTTATACATCGTCTATTCTACGGTACATCGTCTGTCCATCTTGAAAACTCCCATCAGAGTTACGAATACCGTTTGGAATCGTTCCAGTTATCTCAAAGCCGAGTTTTTCATAGAGTTTGATGGCGCCTGAGTTTTGGCTAAAGATCATGTTAAATTGCATTGCTAGAAAGCCAAGACTCTTTGCGGTATGTAAAGAAGCCTTAACGAGTAGAGTGCCAATACCTAGTCCTCGATGCGTGTTTTTAATCATATAAGCAGCATTGGCAATATGCTTGGATCTTCCAGAGTAATTAGGTTTGAGATAAAACCCTCCAATCACATGGCCTTGAGAAGATCGGCACACGTAAACGCGTGACGTTGGGCCAACAAAGTGGGTATGGAATTCTTCCCTGGAACTGTTTTCGTAGGGAAACTGGCATCCTGTGTCGACAACTTCTTTAAAAATCGCTAGCAACTCTTCTTCATCTTTGATTTGATACGTTTCAAGCGTGTATCCAAGTTGGTGTAGTTGATGATGTATCTCCGGTAAGCTTTCTATTCGATCTGTGTTCTTGTCCAATGAGCGGGGCGCATTTTGCAAACGAGAATTTTTCAACCCTTGTGCATAAAAAGCGACACCCTGATAAACAAAATGCATCTCTTCTGCGCTGAGTGTTTGAAGAGCACTTTTGGTTTGATTGAATGCAATGGGCTCAAAGGCAAAAAGAGTTTTTTTGCCTAAATCTGTAAATTGCAGAAATCGTTTCCTCTTATCTTTTTGATCGGTTGAGCATGTAATAAAGCCTTTTTTCAGAGCTTTGGTAACGAGTCTGCTCACGGTAGATTTATCTAAGAGCAAACGCTTCGCAATATCTTTTGCAGTTAGAGGTTTCTGAGAAGAAGAGAGTTCTATGAGAAGGTGCCTTTCAGCTAAAGTCACTCCTACTTCAAAATAAGCATCATTGAGAAGTCCAAGCTCTCTGACGACAGATCTGGCGTTTTGTCTAAGTGTATTTATTTTTTGATCCGATAAGTGTTTCATAAATTGGTTGTAATATGCAACTAATTTAATAGAGCCACGCTTTTTCAGCAAGAGGTTTTTCTATTATCGATTAAGAGACAGAAACCGGCTTAACAAGTCCTCGGATGGCGTCTAGAAGAGGTTCTAGGCCGAGTTCTTCTAATGCAGAGATCTCAAAGATCTTGGCTGAAGAGATCTCTCTGTGAAAGACTTCAGCGTGTTCTTGAGCGCCTTCCATATCGATCTTGTTGAGGACGATCAGGGAAGGCTTATCCAGGAGCTCAGGTTTGTAGGCCTTGAGCTCGTTTTGGAGAACTCTAAAGTCATCGATTGGCTCTCTGCCTTCGATGCCAGAAGCATCGATCACAAAAATCAAGGCAGCAGATCTTTCGATATGGCGTAAGAATTCAAATCCTAAGCCTCGGTCTTGATGGGCTCCTTCGATGATGCCGGGGATGTCGGCTAGGAGGACGCGGGTTTGGTCAGGATAGTGGATATAGCTGAGGTTCGGAAAGAGTGTTGTGAACGGATAAGCTCCGATTTTAACGGCTAAATGAGTGATGCACGACATGAGGGATGATTTGCCAGCGTTTGGCATGCCAATGAGGCCGACATCGGCAATGAGCTTGAGCTCTAGCTCGATTTCCAGAGTTTCGCCTTCTTCTCCGTCGGTGCAAATGTAGGGGGCTTGATTGGTGGAGGTTTTGAAACGGTCGTTCCCTTTTCCGCCCTTGCCGCCTTTGCAGAGGAGCTCTGTTCTTTCTTTTTCGACAAAGTCATAGAGGATCTCGCCTGTGAGGGCATTTTTAATGAGGGTGCCAGGAGGGATTTTTAGGGTGACGTCGTCGCCATCTTTGCCTGTGCAGAAGTTGTAGCCGCCGGGCTGGCCGTTTTTGGCGACGATGATCCGTCGGTTGCGGTGGTTTTCTAATGAGACGACTTGGTCATCGGTTTCGATATAGATCGAGCCGCCTTTACCGCCGTCTCCTCCGCAAGGGCCGCCTTTAGGGATGTATTTTTCTCTGCGCCATGCAATGACGCCATTTCCACCACGGCCGGCTTTGAGAGAGAGTCTGACTTTGTCGACGAACATACGATCCCTAAAATTTCACTCAGTATATCAGAAATTATAGCCGGAGGAAATTGAAGAAAAATCTTTAATTTTGGGGGGCTGGTGTTACTGAAACGTAGGTTTTAAGTCCTTTACGGTAAGAAACAACGCCGTCGATTAAAGAAAAGAGTGTATCGTCTCTTCCGACTGCGACGTTCTTAGCAGGGGACCACTTCGTTCCGCGTTGGCGGACCAGGATGCTTCCGGCTGTGACAAATTGTCCAGCGGTTGCTTTAATGCCTAACCGTTGTGCTCTTGAATCTCGGCCGTTACGTGTAGATCCTTGACCTTTCTTATGTGCCATAGTTGATTACTCCGTTATCCCAGGATCTCTGTGATTTTAACTCGATGATATGTCTGGCGATGCCCGACTTTGCGGCGGACGCCTTTTCTTTTCTTGTATTTGAAGGAGATCACTTTTTCTCCTTTGACTTCTCCCAGGAGCTCAGCCTTTACAGAAGATTTGGCGATATAAGGCGCTCCAACGGTGATCTGCTTGCCATCATTGAGAAAGAGGACGTTTTTGAATTCAACAGTCTTCCCTTTTTCAGAGTCAAGTAATTCAACATCAAGGACTTCATCTTTCTCTACCCGGTACTGTTTTCCACCGGTCTCAATGATCGCGTACATGTTTTAACCTCAAAATTGCAAATGTGGTGACCATCTTAATCTAAGAGGCTTATTCTTTTCAAGTCGCACTTGAGAATCTATCCCTTAATGCTAAAAGTTTGCTTTTTGCGTCTTTTTACGCATCTTCTAAAGCCGCTTCTTGGTCTACTTCTGCAAGTATGTCCTACGAAGCGGCTTTAAAATCTGCGAAAAAATACATCAAAAATCAAAATTTTTATCATTAAGGGATAGATTCGACAGCGGGATCATTTTTTCTATTTAAAAATTATGTTATATTGTTGTATTAATTGAAAATATTTATTATTATTAATTATACAAAGGTGTGGGATAAGGTAGGGGGATAATGTGAAACCTTTTAATAAGAGAAAGCCTTCGAAGGTCACATATAAGAACCATCGCAAGGACAAGCCTTCAGCCAGGGAAGAAGAGAGGAAGATCCCTGGAAATATCCCGAACATCAAGCCGGAAGATCTCCTCAACAACAATAAATAGAGATGGTTATGAAAAAAAATTATAGACACACTCAACCAAAAAGAATGAAGAAGCCTTCTAATAAAGAAGCGCATAAAAAAAACAAATGGCGCCAGATGGTTGCGCGCTATGTTGCCTTATGAATCTATCCCTTAATGATAAAAATTTTGATTTTTGATGTATTTTTTCGCAGATTTTAAAGCCGCTTCGTAGGACATACTTGCAGAAGTAGACCAAGAAGCGGCTTTAGAAGATGCGTAAAAAGACGCAAAAAGCAAACTTTTAGCATTAAGGGATAGATTTATAGTTTCTAGTCAGATTTAACAAATAGAACGCAGCTGCTGTTAAAGCAATCGTTGCTCCTGGCGGCCAGTTTAAGAAATACGACAGCATCAATCCAAGTGTTGTAAAAACACACCCAAAAACCACTGCCCACCCCATCATCTTCGAAAGCCTTGGGCTAAAGCTTCCTGCAATGGCGGCAGGGATTGCTAGCATTGCGATGATCAAGATCGCTCCAACGACCTGGATTAAAATCACGACTGAAATGGCGACGAGGACGAGTAAAAAGAGATAGTATTTCGTCACAGAAATTCCTTTGAGCTGGGCTTGATTTTCATCAAAGCAGACAGCTTGAAACTTGGCATGGAAAATCATCGTTGCCAGCAAAATAAATCCTGCCAGTGAAAAAAGGAGAATTAAATCGGTGGTCGACGTCCACAAGATATTCCCGAAAAGAAAATTCATTAACTCGACGTTGTACCCTGGAGTCAGCGAGATAAAAATCACCCCGATCGCCATCCCCGTCGACCAGATCGCAGCAATCACCGTGTCTTCCCGTTGCTTGTGTTTAAGATGGATCCATCCTATGAGCAATGCTGATAAAATAGCAGCAACTAATGCCCCATGGAGGGGATTCATCCAGGTGATAGCGTAAGTTCTTTTTAGCCAGAGGAAAACCCCCATGCCACCCAGCACAGAGTGAGCGATACTGCCGCTGATGAAGACGATTCTCTTGGTCACGACATAAGATCCGACAATGCCGCTTGTGATCGAAGCGGCGATTCCTGCCAAAAACGACATGATTAAAAAAGGGTGAGAAAACATATTAGTTCCTTTTCAATGGAGGGTGATAGAGACCTTGGGCAAAGTGGTCGCAGACCTCGGCCTGGGAATATGAAACAACATCTCTATGAACACAGACAAATCGGTCGACTTTTTGCAGCATGACTTGGAGGTCATGTGTGACCATGATGATGGTCATGGTGCCTTTGAGGCGCTCTAGCAATTTGTAGATGCTCTCCTCTGCAGAGGCATCGACACTTGCTGTCGGTTCATCCAAAAGTAAAATGGAAGGTTTGCTCACCAATGCTCTGGCAATTAAAACCCGTTGCGTTTGACCACCTGAGAGTGTTCCAAAGGAATAGTCTTGAAAATCGAGCATGCCAACTTCTTGAAGAGCAGCACGGGCTTTTTCTTTTGCATCTTTCGTATACGAGTGCCACGGAGATTTATCTAAACAGCCCATCATAACGACTTCTAAGACTGTGATGGGAAATTGCCTATCGAGATGGGAAATCTGGGGGACATAGCCTATTTTCTCTCGAGCGTTCTTGGGAGACGTTCCCAAGATTTCTATCGATCCTCTCTGAGGTTTTAAAAAGCCCAAAAGTAATTTAAGAAGCGTTGTCTTTCCGCCGCCATTGGGGCCAAAAACTCCGACGAATTCTCCAGGAGCAATGACAAACGAGACATTCTCGAGAATAGGAGTCTCTTCGTACTGAAAAAAAATATTATTACTTTTGATGGCCATAGTGGTTTACAATCGATTGAGAAAGATCTCGCATCATATGAAAATAGTCTAGAGCATAGGGATCTATTTGATAGATAGGAAGCTCTAATTTTTCTGCAATTAAAGTCGCCCCTTTGTTGTTGTACTGCGGCTCAATAAAAATAACTTTGACATCTTTTTCTTGAGCTTCTTTCACCACATGGGCAACTTGCTTAGGCAACGGATCTTTTCCTTCACACTCGATCGAAAGCTGATGAAGACCATATCTTTTGCAGAAGTAGCCTAAAGCCGGATGGGACACCATCAAGGTAATTCCCTCGTAATCTTTTAGTTCTGCTTGGATTTCTTGATCTAATGTCCCTAATCGCTCTGCTAACTGCAGATAGTTTTGTTCAAACAGGTTTTGATGCTCAGGCCATACTTGAGAGAGCGCTTGACTGATCTTTTTGGCTTGTTTTACGGCTAAATGCGGATCGAGCCATACATGCAGGTCTTTTCCTTCATGGACATGATCTCCACAAGCATGCTCGGTAGCTGTCAGCAAGGGAAGGTTTTTCGAGAGATTAATGTCTTTGACGTGTTTTTCTCTCAAAAAAGGTAAAATCTTTTGTTCAATTGGATCTCCGAATCTAAACCAAATCTGAGCTCCAGCGAATTTTTCGACCTGTTTCGGAGTCGGCTCATACGTATGAGGATTGGCTCCCTGAGGAACAAAAATTTCAATCGATACCAGGTCTCCAGCGATCTGCTCCACAAAATAAGCATAGGGAGGGATCGTCACCAGGACCACAGGCTTAGACGATTTGCTTGCAGGAGTAAAACAGCCTGCTAAAACGATTAAAAAAAGGAGTAGTGTTTTTCGCATAGAAATGACTTAAATCATACAGAGGAACAGAAAATCTTGTCACTTATTTTAGACTGATGTAGCCTATTTGGGTTCCTGGAGGAGTGTCCGAGTGGCCGATGGAGCACGCTTGGAAAGCGTGTAAACACGAAAGTGTTTCGTGGGTTCGAATCCCACTTCCTCCGATTTTTGCTCCGCAAAAAAGCGGAGGAAAACAAGCCATAGTATGGCTTGTAGGTGGGAAGAGAAGTGAGCACGCTTGCGTGCGAACCGGCCCGGAGGGGAATCCCACTTCCTCCGATTTTCTCTAGAATTTTTCAAATCTTTTTGCAATAATGGGCTCGCATTAAAAAAAGCTTTACAAACATGATGAATAGCCTAACCAAGGAAAAATAATGGCACTAGAAGCAATAGAAGGTTCTTCTAATGGTGACCTCTTTGAAAATACTCAGTTCCTGGAGAAAGAAAGAGCTGTAGGGAAAGTAGCATATGTTGGTTCAGAAGAATTAAGTTCTATTGATTATAAAACACAAGCATTTCTTGCCACCTTTGGATTTGTTGGATTGGATGATTTTTATGCAGGAAATTATTCACGAGGGTGGACAAAATTAGCTTTCACTATGGTTGGAACTTTTTTTTTAAAAATTGCCCCAGTGATAACTTCGATGCTGTCTTTAATGGTTCTTTCACGAGGTACATATGCCGATAGTGATGGGAAATTAATTCGGCAGGTAGTCCAGTTAAGAAAAGAAGAAATAAGCTCATGTGATCAGACAATTATGCTTATTCTTTCTAGTACCTTAGGTATGTTTGGGGCTCACCAATTTTATGCAGGAAAACCTCTTAAAGGGGTATTGATGTTGTGTACTGGTGGAGGACTTGGGATTTGGGCTATGATAAATATATATCAACTTGTAACCTGTGGCTTTAAGGATGGTGAAGGAAAAACGGTTTGTTCTGATTATATTAAATTAGCGCACAATGTAAGGCCTTAGAGGACTGTCCACAAACTCAGCTTCTGTCGATTTTCTGGTTCTTTTGAGCCGATTTTTGCTCATTGACTGCTTAACACACAGATCTTGAACCATTAAAAATAAAAATACCTCATGACTGCTGCAGCTCTTGCGCTTGTAGTTAAGTTTTTGATAGACTGTTTACTTCGAGGTTTGGCATTTTAGGGTTTTAAATAAATCGGGCCGGGGATAATAAAGGCTATATGCGATGTCCATTTTGTAATCATTTTGATTCGAAAGTGACCGATTCACGCAATGCTGTGGAGCAGAATGCGATTCGGCGGAGAAGAGAATGTCTGGAATGCCAGAAGAGGTTCACGACATTTGAAACCGTTGATTTGACAATCCAGGTGCATAAGCGTGATGGGAGATACGAAGACTTTCAGCAAGATAAGTTAATCCGGGGATTAGATGCTGCGTGCAGGCATACGAGGATTAGCCACGATCAAGTCCGCACGCTGGCAGCGCAGATCACGGCCGATTTAATGGAAAGGCAAGTCAGAGAAATTGAAACGACGGAGCTAGGAGATCTTGTGATTAAACACTTGAAAGAGCTCGATACGATTGCTTTTATCCGCTTTGCCTGTGTCTATCGCCGTTTTAAAGATATGGACGAGCTCATGGACGAAATCCAAAGTATCGAAGAAGAAGTTTCAAAGAAGGAATAATCATGCCACTGAAAAAAACTGATATAGAAAGGTTTAAGAAAAGGCTTTTAGACATGAGAGCCCAGTATACCAACTTGGTTAAACACGTGAGCGAAGAGGTGAAATCGGCTGATGAATCAAAAGGGTATTCGCAGCATCCATCGGATGAGGGAACAGATGATTTTGACCGGACAGTCAGTCTAAAGGTTTCCGGAGAGGAATATAAAATTTTAAGGCAAATCGATCGTGCGCTCGAAAAAATCGATGAAAACACCTACGGGATCTGCGATATTACCAATGAAGAAATCTCGCTTGCAAGGCTGGAAGCGATCCCTTACGCGACGATGACTGTCAAAGCCCAAGAGATGCTGGAGAAAGGGTTGTTACAATAATGAGAAAAGGTTTTGTTGGGCTATTTATTCTTGTAATGGATTTTATCTCGAAGGAGATGATCCATGCTTACTTTAAGCCATCTGAGCTTGCCTCGGCATTTTATCCTTTCGGGGGAATCTCCATTTTTCAGAACTTTTTTGGCATTGATTTTTGCATCCACCATGTCACCAATCGAGGAGCTGCCTGGGGAATCGGCAGCGGCCTGCAAGATCTCTTATTGGTCGTTAGGATTGCTGTTGTTGTCGGTCTTGTTATTTATATGTGGCGCTCATCTAAGGCGGGAGAATATCGGTATCCGCTTATCATGATCGTTGCTGGAGGGCTTGGAAATATTCTCGATTATTTCATCTACGGTCATGTGGTTGATATGTTCCATTTCTTTTTCTGGGGATACTCTTATCCTGTTTTCAATATTGCCGATGCTTCGATCTTCTTAGGGATCGCCTGGCTGCTCCTTCACCCCTTTGTGCGTAAGAAGCATGGCATCACTACAACTTAATCAGCGGACGTTTTCTGTTTCCAAATGGCTTAAACATCAAGTTTTGCTAGATAGCGTTGAAATGGAAGCGCTTTGCCGCCATTTAGCACCGATTCATTTTTTTAATGTCAGCGAGATAAAACCGCTGCAAGAGTTGGAGCTTTCTCTAGAGCAGTTTTTAAAATCGTATCAAGAGTATATCGAGACGCTCAAAGCCGGAAAGATCCCTCTCGATCGTCAAATGGGACGACATCTTTCGTGTGCACTCACGACGGATGCAAATACTCTTTATGCTCATGCAATTGGAAATGAAAAATACATGGCTAAACCTTTAAAACCGGTTGTCCAAATGCAACAACATCGATTTTTTCCGTCGAAAACAGCAGGAACAATCAATCCGATGGTGATGAGCCATGAGAGTATTCATTGGGGTGTTCAGCTGGCTTACCCCCAGATTTTTTTCGATGGTGTTTTATATTCCAAAGTCAGCGATGAGAAGGTTTTCCCTAATACTGCACTTTTCACCAAGCTCGTCAAATGGCTCCGCGCGCAAACAGTTCCCACGACCTTTTTGTGGGATGACAAAAAAATCTCGACCCCGATTCGTTTAGGAAAACAGTGTTTCTCTTGGATCCATCACCATCAGCAGTTAAAAGAACAACGGATTAGAGTCCATGTCTATTGAAGTCGCCTCGATCGGAAATGAGGTGCTTAGAGGTATGATAGTAAATACCAACGCCGCTTTCTTGGGCCGCAGACTGACAGAGGAAGGGTGGGATGTCTCTTGCCAAACAACCCTTTCCGATGAAAATCTCGTGCAAGGGCTTAAGGGAGTACTTAACCGGAGCTCAGTTGTCATCACAACAGGAGGCTTAGGGCCCACACTCGATGATAATACTTTAATTTGTGCAAAAGAGCTTTTTTCTAAACCACCTCAGGAGCTCCCCAATTCTGTCGGAGCTGCTCCGGGATATCTCTTTGCTGAAAACCAAAAACTGTTGATTTTGCTCCCAGGCGTTCCTTCAGAGATGGAGCAGATGTTTGAAGAGGCCGCTCTTCCTTATCTGAAAAAACATGTGCCTCATGCCCCACTCCACCGCGAAGAGCTCCATTTTTATCTTCTCAAAGAAGACGATGTCGATCCGCTTTTGAGAGAGCTGAAAAAAGAGCACAAGTTAGACATTGGGATCTATCCTTCTTATAGCGGATTATCTGTGATTTTAAGGGGTCCAAAGCAGGAGCATGTAGTCCATGCTAAACAAGCCATTGCTCAGGCTTTTAAAGACTCGCTCCTTCCTGCTGCGAAGTTAGAAGAGGCCATCCGCGACTGGATGATCCAGCACCATCAAACGCTTGCCCTTGCTGAGTCATGCACGGGAGGCTTTATGGCCTCGCAGCTCACGCTTTGCTCAGGAGCTTCTGATTATTTTCTGGGATCAATTGTCGCCTATGCGAATTCCCTTAAAGAAGAGCTTTTGGAGGTATCTCCAGAAACCCTAAAAAAACATGGAGCCGTCAGCCGGGAAGTCGTCCATGAGATGTGGACAGGTTTGATCAAAAAAACTAGGGCTGACTATGGGATTGCAGTTTCTGGGATCGCAGGGCCACAAGGAGGCAGTCCTGACAAGCCTGTAGGGACGATCTTTTATGCCCTGGGGAAAAAGGGTCAAACGCCAGAAATCAATACCTTGCATGTGAAGGGCAACCGTCAAACGGTCATTCTGCGGACGACAAAAAAGCTGTTTGGTTTTTTACTTAAAAAACTTATTTAATGCTCAAAATTGCCACTATCATCAATTTTTGCACGAATGATTATCGGTTTCTTCGGTTGTGCATCGAAGAGGCAAAAAAGTTTTCTAAGCAGATTGTGATCCCTGTTTGTTCTCATTTTTTCAATGGGGAGCCTGAGAACCGGATTCTCTTAGATCAAGCTTACAGAGAACACCCGGATGTTAAGTTCATTGAGTTTGCCTATGGAGAAGAGCCTTACGGGGTCTACTGCTCTTTGACTTCAGCTGATGAAGATTGGGCTCACTATTGGCATAGTACGGCTAGGTACGTGGGATTTCAGTTTGTCGAAGAGTGCGACTATGTTCTTTTCTTGGATGTCGATGAGATTATCGATGGAGAGCGGTTTATTGAGTGGGTGAAAAATATTGGAGATTTTAATGCAATCCGATTGGAAAGCTATTTTTATTTCCGGGAGCCTTGCTATCGTGCAAAAGAGCGGTTTCCGCTCAATGCACTTTTAGTCAAAAAGGAAGCGATTGCTACTTCAGAGATAATTTTGGATGTTCTAGAGAGAAAAGGGCTTTACGATCAGATCGAGGGCCCTAAATGCTGCCATGTGAGGGGTCTAGATCAAAAACCTCTAGTCCATCACTACAGCTGGGTGAGGTCTCCAGAAGAACTCAAACAAAAAGTATGTACATGGGGCCATCGGCATGACAAAGAGTGGCTGGTGTTGATTGAAAAGGAGTTTGCAGAGCCGTTTTCGGGAACTGATCGGATACATGGGTTTGAGTATGAGACGGTTGATCCGGTGCACGATGTGCTAGGACATCCTCATGTCACAAAAGTCGATAGAAAGTCATTATTTGAGACTATTATAGAAAAGATGCTATAAGTATACTACGGTCTGCTTGAAACGTAGATTTTATGCCCTGGATTTTTTCGTTCGATGAAGCGTGGAGCTCGAAGCAATCTTCCTGCCAGCTTGCGAGAGCAAACGGAAAAAGGCAGATGCAGAAAATTAATGTTTCAAGCAGACCGTAGTATAAATATTCCAATGCAATACACCCTTCTTGATAGCGGTAACCAGAATAAACTTGAGCGATTTGGCGATTATGTCTTAGTGCGGCCGTGTGCGCAGGCTGTCTGGAAGCCTTCTCTAGAAGAGAAGGCTTGGAAAGAGGCCGATGCGATTTTTACGAGAGAGCCGTCGAATCGCTGGGTCGCTTCTCCACCGCTGCCTAGTTCTTGGACTGCTCAGTGCGAAGATGTGCTGTTTAAAGTCATGCCGACCGATTTTGGGCATATCGGGATTTTTCCCGAACATGCGCTCCTCTGGAAGTGGATGAAACAAAAGATGCAAAAAAAATGCTCCATTTTAAATCTCTTTGCCTACACAGGCGGTGCAACTCTTGTTGCTGCGCAAGCCGGCGCAAATGTCTGCCACGTCGATGCGTCGAAAACGACCGTGGCCTGGGCACGAGAAAATGCAGCCTTAAATAAACTCGAAAAAGCTCCTGTGCGGTGGATTGTTGACGATGCCATTAAGTTTCTTGGAAGAGAAGTCCGCAGGGGAGTGCGCTACGATGGAATTATATTGGATCCTCCGACATTTGGAAGAGGAAGCCAGGGAGAAGTTTTTAAAATCGAAAAAGACCTTCCTGTGATTTTGGATCTTTGTTTCCAGCTGCTCTCACCCGATCCTCAGTTTGTAATCCTTTCATCGCATACTCCGGGATATACACCTCTTGTTCTCCATCATTTGCTTTTGCAGGCCAAAGAATCGAGAAAGGGGACGATTGAAATGGGAGAGATGGTGATCCCTGGGCCTTTAGATCTGACCTCTGGAACTTATGCGAGATGGTATGTTTAAAGAAATTACCAGTCCTCAAAATCCGAAAATTAAACAACTCGTCCGTCTGAAAGAGAGAAAAGAGAGGGATGAGACAGGGCTTTTTCTCATTGAAGGATACCGTGAGATCAAGCGTGCGGTTGAAGGCGGCGTCCATTTTGAGTCGCTCTATACATGCAAGGAACTCTTTTTAGGCTCGAATGAGTCGATGCTCATCGACCAGGTTGAGGCTCCGACGTTTACTCTCCCAGAGCATCTCTTTGAAAAAATCTCGTATCGAGATCGTCCCGATGGACTGATGGGTATCGCGCATCAGATGCAAAAAACACTCAAAGACTTAAGGCCTAAAAATCGAGTGCCGCTCTATGTCGTTGCTGAATCGATTGAAAAACCCGGCAACTTAGGAACGATTTTACGCTCTTCTGATGCTGTCGGAGTAGATGGAGTGATTGTCTGTGACAGATGTACCGATATTTATAATCCCAACGTCGTTAGAGCCAGTGTTGGAACTCTTTTTACCATTCCTGTTGTCGAAGCCAAGGGATCCGATGCTTATACCTGGCTAAAATCGCACAATATCCAAGTGGTGGCTGCAACGCCCTCTGCAACTGAAGAGTTTACCGATGCTGATTTAAGCGGGCCCGTCGCCATTGTTGTCGGAACAGAACAATTAGGCCTTTCTGATCTTTGGATGAAAGCGGCTGATATCCGTGTCAAAATACCCATGAGAGGCATTGCAGATTCACTCAATGTCGCAATGGCAACCACCCTTCTCTTATATGAATCACTTAGACAGCGCAAACATTCTCTATAGTGACAACCATCTTTTGGTTGTTGAAAAACCAGCAGAAATGGCGACGCAGCCTGACCTGACAGAGCTTGCGAAAGCGTTTGTCAAAAAAAAATACAACAAACCTGGAAATGTGTATCTACATCCAGTTCACAGATTAGACAAAGCTGTGAGCGGTCTTGTCCTCTTTGCTCGGACGAGCAAGGCGCTGTCCCGTCTTCAGGAGATGATGCGCGAGCGGAAGATCATCAAGATCTACCATGCGTTAGTCGAAGGAGATCTTCCCGCAGAAAAGGGAAGGCTGGTCCATCATCTGATCCATGGCAGCTTTCGAGCAGAGGTCTCTAAAGAAGGGAAAGAGTCGATCTTGGAGTTCCAAGTTTTGAAAAAAGAAAAAGGAGCTACACTTTTAGAGATCAATCTGATCACCGGAAGATACCACCAGATCCGCGCTCAGCTCTCTGCGATTGGATGTCCGGTGTTAGGGGATGAAAAATACGGCAGCAAAAGAGCTTGGAAGAAAGGGATTGCGCTGCATCATTCTGAAATGAGATTTGAGCACCCAGTGACTAAAGAGTCA
>Ga0207091_1055_pt1 | contig 27465 bp, 20 predicted proteins | sample Alteio_BWMinHeat_47_FD_153534 | JGI IMG/M metagenome (GOLD analysis project Ga0207091, IMG submission 153534) | Enriched cells from forest soil in Barre Woods Harvard Forest LTER site, Petersham, Massachusetts, United States -... | ecosystem: Environmental > Terrestrial > Soil > Temperate forest >... | reverse complement strand
AGGCATTTATTTTCTTCTCCAGCTCGATGATGTCCTTCTCAACAATCGGGTTCTCCAGTTCAGTACGAAAGCTTTGCATTTTTTTGCGTTTTTGATTTGCGAATTAATTGGGTTGAGGAGTTGTGCGCAGATACGGTTTAATCAGGGTGAAACCTTTGGGAAACAAGGCCGCTATGTCTTCTGTTTTCACTGAAGGAGCCACAACCACGTCTTCACCAGGCTTCCAGTTGGCAGGTGTCGCTACCCGATAGTTTGCCGTGAGTTGAAGCGAGTCAATAACCCTGAGCAGCTCATCAAAATTGCGGCCGGTAGATGCCGGGTAAATGATGATCAGCCTCACTTTTTTTTCCGGATCAATGACAAATACAGAACGAACGGTGAAGCGGTCAGAGGCGTTCGGATGAACCATGTCATACAATCTGGCCACCCGGTAATTCGCATCGGCGATAATCGGGAAGTTAATCAGGGTCTGCTGTGTTTCATTGATGTCCTTCACCCAGCTTTCGTGCGATTCCAATGAATCTATGCTGAGTGCAATGACCTTCACATTCCGCCTGGTGAACTCCGCCTGAAGTTTCGCCACGACACCCAGTTCTGTGGTACACACGGGAGTGTAATCTGCCGGATGGGAAAAGAGAACACCCCAGCCCTCGCCGAGCCAATCGTGAAAAGAGATGTTTCCTTCTGTTGTTTCTGCCTGGAAGTCGGGTGCAAGATCGCCTAGTCTGATAGCCATTTTTTTGTTGTTTTTAGATTATTTTGGTTTTGATTTCTGTGGTTCGGTTTGATGTAAAAAACAAAAGCCCTTCCTGCGTGTTATGCGGAAGGGCTTTTGTCATCTCCTGGATTTCATGTTCAGGTCTCTGCAAAATATTTCCGCTGCTGCGCATGCATACAGCAACACATCATGTTCATCATTTCCATTTTGTTGGTCTTCATTTTTTTCATTTCAATGTGCATAAAAAAAGGGCTTTCTTTCGAAAAGCCCTGTGTATTGTATGTTTTACAGACAGCTTTTCCGGATATCACGCACACATCATACAGCACATCATGCCGTTGAAATTGTCTGAGATATGGAAAAAAAGTGTGTTCATAATGCGTTCGTGTTTGAGGCTCAAAGATATTGTCTTTTTCCGGTACAAAACAAGCATTTCTCCAACTATTTTACAAAAGCCTGTGTTAACAAGGCTTTCAAGGCTTACCGGGGATTCAGAAATTCCGGTTTTTACTGACCCAGGAGGAAATATACTCGATGATTGTATTTGTATTGGTGCCCGGAGGAAATAGAGTGCCTACTCCCATTTCATTTAGTTTCTTCATATCCGGATCCGGGATAATGCCTCCACCGGTCAGAAGAACATCCGTCAGCCCTTTTTCTTTCATCAGAGTCATGATCTTTGGGAAAACCGTCATGTGAGCCCCCGACAAGATACTGATACCGATGGCGTCCACATCCTCCTGAAGTGCTGCATTAACGACCATTTCTGGTGTCTGACGAAGTCCGGTATAAATAACTTCCATTCCGGCATCCCTCAGAAAGGAAGCGATGATCTTTGCCCCACGGTCATGGCCATCAAGCCCCACTTTTGCAACAAGTACCCGTATCGGCCTTTTCATGTGATTCTAATTTGTTTTGTAATTGCCACAGGGCATACCCATGAGCTTATTTTCTTTTGTGAGAATTGAATCGTCCATATTTCAGGTGAACGAATTTATATCAATTGCCACATGGAAATACGATCGTGATTTACAAAAATAAAATTAATTCCCAATGAAGTGCTCTGGTTTGAGAGAGATTATCCAAAATTGGTTTCCTGAATCTTCTGGAATCCTATCGCTTGAAGGCCATCAAAAAAGCCGGTCGTGCCCACAGGAAGTCATTCGGAGCAATTCAACTTTTCATGCAGCCGGGAGAACTATCCGAGTGCTAAAGTGATTCATCAACACCAAATTGTTAATAACATCGAGTTTCTTTTCGGCCTCAAAGCGGCCACCTTTTTAACTTTGCTGAACGAAAACAGACATGGACAAGGAAACAGAAAAAATAGTTAAAAAATATGCCAAGGCGCTGATCGGCGGAACCTTAAGCATAAATGATCTTTCTGATAAGGAGTTCAGCGGCAAGTCTCTGAGTCCGAATGAAAAAACGGCTCTCGCAAATTTTGAAAAATACCGTTTGGCTAAATTGAATGCGGTAACCGATGATATGGCGTTCCATGATCTGTACAGACAAATTCAGGTTCTGGCCAATCTGGCCGACTATACCGAATTTCTCAAAGACGAATACTTCAAATTCTGATCCTTCGGGCGGACGTTCCGAACAGTGAATACCACTTCTCTAAAACAAAAGAAACCGCCGATTGCGGTTTTTTTGTTTTTGGGGAGTTCCTGACACACCATGCATTCAATCTGCAGAGTTGTCCTGTACCATTCAAGGACTGATTCCAACACTCAGTTTTTAATCTGGATACAAACATTTTTAGGTTCCGTAAAAAAGTGGAACGCTTCAAAACCACCTTCACGACCGACGCCCGAACTTTTAACGCCTCCGAACGGCGTTCTCAGATCGCGAAGAAGCCAGCAATTCACCCAGACAATTCCGGCATGAATGTGTCCGGCTATCCGGTGAGCACGGGTCAGATTTTCTGTCCAGACCGTGGCGGATAAACCATAGCTGGTGCTGTTGGCGTAGCGCAAAGCCTCCTCTTCCGTATCGAAAGGCATGATGGTTACGACAGGGCCGAAGATTTCTTCCTGGTTGGTTCTGCAGTCAAACGGCAATCCTTCTATAATGGTGGGAGCGATAAAATAACCCTCTTTGTTCTCTCCTTCGAGCCAAACTCTTTTTCCACCGCAAAGAATTTTCCCGCCTTCTTCTTTCGCCAGCTCAATGCAAGCCAGGATCTTTTCCATATGTTCTTTGGACACTATTGCGCCCATTTTGGTCTTCTCATCCGCGGGATTACCAACGGTCATTTTCATTGCCTTCGCTACAAAATCCGTTTTGAATTTTTCATACATCGACCGCTCGACAAGAATACGTGAGCCGCAGAGACAGATTTGACCCTGATTGGCAAAAGACGAGCGCATGGTTGTGGCGAGCATGTGGTTGTAATCGCAATCCCCGAAAATGATGTTCGGATTTTTTCCGCCGAGTTCCAAAGAGAGTTTTTTAAACATAGGGGCTGCCACACGTGCGATCTCTGCCCCTGTTTTTGTTCCTCCGGTAAATGAAATCAGGGGAATCTCGGGATGTGCCGTTATGGCGCGTCCGACTTTATGCCCGTATCCGTGCACAATATTGAGCACGCCATCCGGAAGTCCGGCTTCGATGCATATTTCTGAAAGCAGGAAGGCTGTCATCGGTGTTATTTCAGAAGGTTTGGCTACCACACAATTTCCAGCAGCCAGAGCCGGAGCAATTTTCCAGGAGAACAAATACAAGGGAAGATTCCAGGGAGAGATACAACCGGCAACTCCCACCGGGCCCCGCAGTGTATAATTGATGGCCGTGTCTTCCATAGCATGGGCTTCGGTTGCGTAATGCAAGATCCCAGTTGCATAAAAATGAAAATTCGCGGAAGCCCGGGGAATATCCACCGTACGCGCCAAAGCAACCGGCTTCCCATTGTCTTTCGATTCGGCTTTGGCAAGCCGTTCCAGATTTTGATCGATCAGTGCTGCGATCTTCATCAGCACTGCGGCGCGATCGTCTTTGGGCATGACAGACCAGACCGGATAGGCCTTTTGGGCCGCTTCCACTGCCATCTGCACATCCCTCTCGTCTGAATCCGGGATGAGCGAATACACTTTCCCCGTCGAAGGATCGTAGTTGTCCAGATATTGGTTTCCAAGCGGATCGATTAACTTTCCATTGATGTAGTTCTGAAGCTTTTGCATCCGCAAATTTAATGGAAATTTCGCAGCATCCCGAAGCGGACAGGCTCCTGTTTCCGGATCCTTTCTCTGATCCGGACGGCTTGTTTTTGTTAAAACACAGGCACCTGTCTGAGAGCAAAGGAAAAATCAAATACTTTTGTATCAATCGCTTCGTTGATTGTACTGCATGAAACTCCGGAACCTTTTTCAAATCTGTATTTTGGCCCTGTTTGTCGTCTCAACGATGGGATGCAAAAAAAATCCCCCGGCAATCACGTATAGCAATCTGACCGTTCAGATTGCTCTGGTGGATTACACGTTCGGGCGATACGCAGCCGGTGCCTGGACAACCGGAACAAAGATCCGTATCCGCTGCGCCGGCAATTCTGTCGACAGTCTCAATTCACTTCTGGGCAGTTTCAACGTTGGTCAGGCCAGTTCAGTGATGAATGGATGCGGTGCCCACTTTTTAACCCTTACCCATACGTTCAAAATCCAGGATGGATCCATCAATTCCATGGAGTTTATTGATCAGGGCACGACCCGGCTATATTGTGATGTGACCAATGCCACCATTTATTTCAATTCCGTGTCAGACAGCACGACTGCATTTATCTCCAATTCCGGCTGTCCGCTTTCTGTCTTTGCGGCACGCTGAAGTCCGTCCAGGCAACAAAAACCGGTTCTTCCCACATCCACCCCTGGTCTTTCCCGCTATCCTGTTGCAGAGCCGTCTTTGTTGGCGGGGCAGGCCAACAACAGATCCCGATCCGTCTCCGCCGCTTCGGAGCTGATCCCCGGCAAACAAAATCCTACGGTCAGGGCTCTGCGGGAATAAATAAATCCACTATATTTGGTTTCATCCCGCAACCCAATGGCTGATTCAAAAGGTAAAGATTTGCGACGCACCGGCAGTCAGCCGAAAAAAAATGCCGCATTTCTCTTTTCCGAAGCCCGAACACATGTTGTCTTTACCTTGAAACAAATCGTGGAGCAGAAAGAAGCCATTCTTTTTGTTGTACACGATTCGGATGAAGCTGACTGGCAATTTTTATCCGGCAAATCCGTCTCACAAAAAGATCTGATGCTGGTCTCCCTTGAAAGTCTCGTCAGTGCCGACAGCAGCCTCAATGAACTGGCCGATCTTCCCCAGGGATGGTATGCAACACGGGTCTCTGTAGGCAGCAAATGGGAAAGAAGCGAGATTGATAAGTGGCTGTAAGTTCAAACCCGTTTCGGAGCGCTTGCCGTATTCGCCGATTTTGTAAACTGATATAAAACAGGTCTCCTCCTTCCATTAGAAGAGTTCGTTTATCCGGACCCAAATCTCATTTCCCATCCAAACGATTCAGTCGGGGATTCAACGAATGAATTCTCATATCCTGCTGAATCACAAGCGAATCAACAGAAACCTGTCCGGAACTGCAGCAGAGGCCTTTAGCCTTTACCGCCCAAATGTACTTGTACACCTAAACCGGTCCAGAGTTCAACGAATAATGAATATTGCAATATTCCTATTCAGTAATTTCGTAGTAAAGTTTTTAGGATGTCGCAAGTAAATGGCCGTTTTCAATGGAAATAAACAAAGGAAATTACAGTTCAGATCTTGTACTCAAATGATGTGGAACACTTTTTATAACACCAGCTTTATCAACCCGGCACTCCTGATCATAGCTCTCTTCTCTCTCTGTGCCCTTGCCCTGTACCTCCTGTTTTCAGCCCGGGCGAGGATACGAAAACACTTCCAGCTAAAACGAATTCAAACCCGTGAAGAACTGAACAGGGTGAAGGAGCTTGTCAAAGAGTCTGCCAGGGCCAAGGAGCGGTTTCAGGCCAATGTCAGTCATGAGATGAGAACACCCATGAACGCCATTGTCGGATTTACAGACCTGCTCAGAAAAACCGAGCTCAACGAAGAACAAAAACAATATGCCGATGCCATTAAAATTTCAGCCGAAAACCTGCTCATCATCACCAATGACATCCTGGATTTTTCAAAACTGACTTCAGGACGCATTGAATTCGAACAAATTCCATTCAGACCCTTGCAAATCATATCCGGACTGACTGAAATGATGCTTCCGAAAGCCACCGAGAAGAATATTACACTTCGTATTTCAAGTGATCAATCCCTGCCCAATTACCTGATCGGAGATCCGTCCAGACTGAACCAGATACTTCAACATCTGACGGACAATGCGATTAAGTTTACGCAAAAAGGAGAAGTCCTCATCGGTGTCTCAGTCGCACAGGATGAGGACGAAGAAGTCGAACTTGAATTTTACGTACAGGATACCGGTATTGGAATCCCGGCAGATATGCTGGGCTATATTTTCGACTCTTACCACCAGATCAGCAATGATGCTACCCGTCAGTATGGCGGAACCGGGCTGGGGCTTGCCATTGTTAAACAACTCATCGAATTGCAGGGGGGACAGGTATTTGTGAGCAGCAAACCCGGTGAAGGATCCCGGTTCAGTTTTCGGCTCCGGTACAAAAAAAGTGTCAAGGCGCATGGACATGAAGACGGCCAGACGGATGAAACAGGATCCGTTGAATTCCTCAAAGGGCTAAACATCCTCTTGGTGGAGGACAATGTATTGAATCAATTGCTGGCCCGAAAAGTGTTGAATAACTGGGGTTGTGAAGTTGTCGTGGCTGAGAACGGAAAAGTTGCCATTCAAAAACTGGAAAAACAGAATTTCGATCTTGTGCTTATGGACATACAGCTTCCGGAGATGAATGGATATGAAGCCTCTAAATATATACGTGAACATTTTCCAGTTCCCAAATGCACGATTCCGATCATCGCCATGACCGCTCATGCATTCTCCGGAGAAAAAGAAAAATGTCTGAAGGCCGGAATGGATGATTATCTATCCAAACCCTTTAATCAGGATCTGTTGCGGGCAAAAATCGTGTCAGTCCTGACTGAGCATGTATCCAACAAAAAAGAAATCCTGGTTCATCCTGTGAGAAACTCCAATAGCTCCAGCCCGAAACACATCAATCTCGATTATCTGAAACAGCTGTCTGAAGGCGACAATGAATTTGTTGCAGAGATGATCGCTCTTTTCATTGAGCAGACGCCCGGGGAAATTGAGAAAATGGAAATTTATTTACTGCGCAAAGATTGGAAAGCCATGCGTCTGCTGTCTCACAAACTGAGATCTTCGGTCTCATTTGCCGGAATAAAAGAACTGGAAGAATTGCTGCTTGCTACGGAAGACTATACAGAAAACGAAATACATCTTGATCAGTTACCCGGTTTGATTTCTCAAATCAGACAAATCTGTTTTAAAGCCATCAGTGAATTGGAGCAGGAGTTGAAATCCTTCATCTGAAGGGCTCCGGACAATTGCGGTCGCAATGGCATTCTTAGTTTCGGCTTCTTTGCCCCCTATTTTAGCTTCCCCAGCCCTTATTCGGATTGTTTGACCGAAAATAAAGGGCTATGTCCCCCTTTATGCGTTCTAATGATAAAACAGTCTGGCTATGAAAAAAGGTGAGGACATTCAGGTCTTTTTGGTGGATGATGACAAAATGTTTCAAAAGTCTTTCGGACATTATATAAGTACCAATAAGAAGCCGCTAGTACGTTTCAGCTGTTTTAGCACAGGCGAGGATTGTGTAAAAAACCTGAATCAAAAGCCGGATGTGGTCATTCTGGATTATATGCTGGGTTCTGAGAACGAAAAAACAATGAATGGCATTGAAGTGCTGGAAAACATCCGAAAGAAAAGTCCGGAAACAGCCGTGATCATGCTTTCAGGCAAGGCCAATGTAGAGATTGTTGCCGAGGCCATGAAAAGGGGGGCCGTAGACTTTATTGAAAAGAACGAGCTGGCGTTTTCCAAAGTGCAACACCTGATTGATGAAGCGATTCGGGCCATTTTCCTTTTCGGACTGGCCGGAAATCTAAGTTCCTGGATGAAGAAAGATTCGGGGCATACGCATACGCAGCCCTATTTGCTATACCCCAAATCACACACCTTTTTTTCTCCCATTACACTTTCGGCTTCGGCCAACAAAAAACTCATTCGACCCAAACAAAAGAAAAGAAAGACTCCGACACCTCCTGGTACCAGAACTTAAATCGGTAGAATCATGTCGAACAATGAAATGATTTCCGTCTATCTGGTTGATGATGACATCATGTTTCTGAAGTCTCTGGAACATCATCTTTTGCATAAACTCAAAAGCTATGTTCAAATCAAGTCGTTTCCAACCGGTGAAGAGTTCCTGGTCCATCTCAACGAAAAACCCGATATCGTCGTGCTTGATTATGTACTCGATGGTACAGATGCCGGCATGAATGGCATCGATGTACTTCGCCTGATCAAAGAACGTTCGGCCCAGACAACTGTGATCATGCTTTCGGGTCAGGATCAACTGGAAGTTGCCATTGAAACCATCAAACACGGCGCTTATGATTATGTGGTCAAAAATGAAAATGCTTTTTTAAAAACACAAAACCTCATCCGGAATGCAATCACATCGATTAGCCTGACAAGACAAGTGAAGAGCTATCATTTTTGGCTGCGGATTATTCTGTCGATCATTGGCTTGATTTTGCTTGCCGCAATCAGCATAGAACTTTTTTTCAAAAGCAGTCTGCATTGAAAAATTCAGGATAAACCATACACAGATGAACTACCCGTATTCCTTCAGTACACAAAGTACACAAATGGAAATGAACTAGGTTATCCCATATGGCCGTTAAAAAAACAAATTCTACTCACATGAAAATAATGATTGTTGATGATGACGAAATGATTCTGGAAGCGCTCCGGCACAATCTGCTTTCACAAGGGTATGAGGTTTGTTCTGCCACGAATGGTTTGCATGCGCTCGAGATCGCCCGTAATGAAAATCTGGATTTAATCATTACCGATGTCCTTATGCCTGATTTTTCCGGACTCGACTTACTCAGTTTGCTGAAACAGTTTTACCTCCTTAAAATTCCCATCATCATTATTTCTTCCCTGCAGAAGAAAGAAGTGATACTCTCATCCATTGGATTGGGCGCGGATGATTTTATCCAGAAGCCGATCAATTTCAAAGAGCTCGACCGGAGAATTAAAAAACACCTGCGACGTATTGATTATTAATTTTATTGTTTATCAATATATTCGACAAACGGTTCTCCTCAAAATATGGACCCAGGATTGAATTTCCAGGGCTTTTCAATCGAAACCGTCATCTGTTCAACGATTTACAAACAGACCAATTAAATTGAAAAAACAGGGATTCTCTCCCCTTTTCGGCTCCAAATAAGTTTCTGCCTATACATTCTACAGATTCATCGAATCTTAAATAGGAACGGACTATAGACCAAAAACCCGCTTTCTTGCATTTACATTCCCCGAAAGTGTCATATCTATCTGTTTTACAGATAATTACTATGGCGTCTTAATATATCCCTAATTTATTGTGGCGTTTGCTCTTCTGATAATTTCAATTGAACCGGTCCATAAAAGCTAAAATTAAAACCGGAAGAATTCCCAGGAAAAACATCCGCAGGACCTGCTTGTCCTCTCAAAGCCTTACCATTATTGAGATACAAAGGATCCGCAGATTCCTGATCGGAATTGCGCGTACAATTTTTTTTGTATTGCCGGGCCTGCCGATGCTCTGAAAGCCTTGTGTTTATTGACAAGTAATAATTTGATTCCTTGAATTCTTTCACTACATTCGTATTGCACATTTAAAGTACACACACATTTAGTTCTCCTAAAAAAACACACCCTTCATGAAAAAGCCACTACTCTTTATCATCGGATCGTTTGCTATGCTCTGCGGTAATGCCCAGCAATTGGGACTTTCCGGACCCAATGTCATTCACTATCCCAACGGTGTTGACTATGTTCAGTGCAGCAGTTTTGAAATCACAAGACCGCTTCGTGAACTTGCAGACGAACAAGCCGCTGCTCCGAAAACAGACATCTTTGATGTCAAGGAAGCAGATGACAGAAAACCCTTTCAGAGAAAACAAAATCCAAAAGGAATACCTCAGGGTGAGGATCCGATTGCTCAGACAGTCATGGGCAACAGGACAATGACCGGACCTATCATGAACTGGACAGCACAATCTCCAGGACAAGGTTCTCCTCTGGATCCAACAGGTGCTGCCGGACTGACCGCTTATGTTCAAGCCGTGAACAGCAATTACAGAGCCTATAATAAGACAACCGGTGCGCCGCTGATGAATTCCTTGAGCTTGACCACACTCTGGTCGGGAAGTCAGGCATCGGGCGACCCCATCGTCCTGTATGATAAGTATGCGGATCGCTGGTTCATCATGCAGTTCCAGTTGCCAAGCAACAATACGGTTCTCATTGCCATTTCACAAACCAATGATCCTACCGGTGCGTTTTACAAGTATACCTTTAGTTCACTTTCACAACAGCCCGATTACCTGAAATTCTCGATCTGGCCTGACGGTTACTATATGACTGCAAACTTCGGAAACCAGATTTGCATTTTTGACAGAACAAAAATGCTTGCAGGAAACCAGGCTGCATCCATGATCTTAAAAACACTGCCAGCCTTTAATGACAACGGTAGCACTGCTGGTGGCTTTTATACACCAAACATTGCTGATGCTGACGGAACATTGCCACCAAGCGGCACACCTGCACTTCTTTTCGCCTATGAAGACGATAACGCTGGCGGTACAAAAGACCAGATTCACGTGATTAAAATCACCACAAACTGGACAACACCTGCCAGCACAACAGCTGTTGAAGATGCTACATCACCGCTTCCAACAGTTGCCTTTAACTCGACCTTCTCTGCTGCTGCCATGTCAGAAATTTCGCAGAAAGGAAGCACCAATGGAATCGATGCCATCCAGGCTATCTTTATGTTCAGAGCACAATACCGCATCTGGGCAGGTTACAATTCAGTTCTGCTGAGCGGCGTAGTGAATGCCGATGGCAACGGGAAAGCCGGAATACGCTGGTACGAATTGCGTCAGAACAACACAACCAAAGCCTGGAGCATTTACCAACAGGGAACTTATTCTCCTGATGGAGACAACCGCTGGATGAGCAGTATTGCCATGGATGATAACGGAAGCATCGCCCTTTGCTATGCTGTTTCAGGCACAAGCTCTTATCCTAGTCTTCGTTACACAGGACGCTATTCTAGCGACCCACTCGGTACAATGCCTTTCGCTGAAGTAACTGCCAAAGCAGGAACCAGTGCAAAAACCGGAAATAACCGTTGGGGTGATTACTCACACACATCACTTGATCCCGATGGAAAAACATTCTGGCACACAGGTATGTGGATGAGCTCTAGCGAAACTTCACAGATCTATTCTTTCCAGATTACACAATCGGTTGCAACCGGAATTGATGAGCCAAAAACGATCGCTCCTTCCTATAGCGCTTACATCTCCGGTGGTTCAAACCTGCTGGTGAAAGCCGATAACCTGGCTTCGAATGATGAACTGATGGTTGATTTGTTTGACATCGAAGGTAAACTCGTCATCGACAAGAAAATAACTCCATCGTCGAATATGTTCGAAACAAATTTTGAGACGAACAATCTGGCGAAAGGAACTTACCTGGTTCGTATTGGCAATCTGAGTTTCCAGAAAGTCATCAAAGTGGTTGTGAACTAAGCTTCGCCCATTCATTCGAATTCATAAATTTAAAAGACCGTCTCGGAAATCTGAGACGGTCTTTTTTTGTTGGTACTAAATGGTTCGTTACGGCTCAGCCGGGAGACATCCCCGCACACGGCGAGAGTTCTCTTGTCAGGTCGCTACTGAATTCGTTTAAACTGTAATCAAACCCGCTTATACTAAAAAGCAATATCCGGATACCATAGAGGTGCCTTTCATGCCCTTCATAGACTCAAATACCGGGGATTTAAGCCATTGAAACGAATTTATTGCCCAGCTGATAGGGAAGATATTAGCAATTTTCCCTATATTCGTATTGCGACTTTTGCACGTCACACTCAAATACTCAACACACACCACATGAAGAAAATTTACATTGCAGTACTCGGCTTGCTTTGGATACAAACAGGCTTTTCACAAAAAACGGCGATCCTGAACCCGAAGGTGGAGCACTTTGCCAATGGTGGATATTTCAAACAATGTACCGCATTTGAAATTACCCGGCCACTTGGTGAACTTGCTGCCGAACAGGAAGCGCAAAAAAAAGTGGATATCTTCGATCGGAAAGAAGCTGCCGACAAAGAAAACAGGAAATTTACGGCCAAAGGAAATCCGAATGCCAGCACCAGTGACGACGCTTTGCAGTCATGGCCCGGCCGGAAATCGCTTCCAACACCTGCGATCAATTTTACCGCTCAGAACGGCGGCGGACAATCGTCTCCACTCGATCCAAACGGTGCAACGGGTCTTACAGCTTATGTACAGTGTGTCAACACCACTTACCGGGCTTACAACAAGACTACCGGAGTTCCGCTGATGGGCACCTTGAATCTCTCCACTCTGATGCCTGCAGCCTTTTGCGATGCTGTTGTTTTGTATGATAAATATGCGGACCGCTGGTTCATCGGTATGCTGAGCAATAGCTCCAGCGGCGCTGATGTCATTATCGCTGTTTCTACGACCAATAATCCTGCCGGTACCTTTTACAAATACACATTTACCCCCGATGGCCAGGCGCTTGACTACCCCAAATGGTCGGTCTGGACGGATGCCTATTATCTGGGAATGAATTTGCAGAACGAAGAAATCACTGCATTTGACCGCACAAAAATGCTTGCAGGAAATACAGCAGCCGGAATGGTTGTACTACCCACCCCACCTTCATTGCCAAGCGTTGGATTCTTTTGTCCACTGCCTGCCGACGCAGACGGAGTGCTTCCTCCTGCAGGAACGCCGAATTATATTTTCACTTTTGAAGATGACAACTGGGGTGCGCCAGCGGTGAAAGATCAGATTCACGTTCTTAAAATGACCACCAACTGGACAACCCCTGCAAGCTCAACTCTTGTTGAAGATATTGCCGGCGGATCTCCTCTTGCAGTCAACTCGTTTAATTCCAGCTGGCCATCTGCATCGTATGGGATGGAGATCAGTCAAAAAGGAAATACGAATGGACTGGATGCCATTCAGGGCATTTTTATGTTCCGCGCTCAATTCAGAAAATGGGCAGGCTACAATACCGTTGTTCTGAACAATGCTGTCAATGTGAATACTGCAACGGGTCAGGCGGGTGTGCGCTGGTATGAATTGCGTCAGGATCAGACTACGAGCAAATGGACAGTCTATCAACAGGGTACTTATGCACCCGATACTGAAAACCGCTGGATGGGCAGCATTGCCATGGACGCCAATGGAAGTATTGGGTTGGCCTATGCTGTATCCGGAGCTGGAGAATTTCCAAGTCTGCGTTATACCGGACGCTTGTCTACCGATCCGCTCGGGACGCTTCCCTATGTCGAAGTCGTTGCCAAAGCAGGAATCGGATCACAGACTGCAGCATCCGGAAACCGCTGGGGCGATTATGCATCTACAACTCTTGACCCTTCAGATGACCTTACCTTTTGGCACACGGGCATGTATGGCGGAAATGGCGGAGGCGAAGAAACCCAGATCTACAATTTCCAGGTCAAAACCGTTGTGGGCATTGAAGAGAATTCACTGAACGAACCCGTATTCAAAGCCTTTATGAATGCTGGCAGCAATCTTTTTGTTCAGGCAACAAACTTGCACTCGAACGATGGCGTTGTTGTGGATCTGTTTGATATTGACGGAAAACAAATTGAAGGGAAAAAGATGAGTCCTGTTTCAAATTCGATTGAAACCAATTTCAACACCATTGGTCTGGCTAAAGGAACGTACCTGGTTAGAATCGGGAATGTGAATTTCCAGAAAGTGATGAAGGTTGTGATTAATTAATCAGATCTCGAATCAATTCTATTTGAAACACGCTCTGGCAACCCAGGGCGTGTTTTTTAATTACACCATTCATCCAATGCTTATATTTGGCACATGAAAAAGCATCGCATTAAATCCACACTGTTTCTGCTCGCAACAATTGGCCTATTGACACTATCCTGCAAACCCAAAAAGGCAACAGCATCTACCCCAGCTCCGGCACAAACACCAAGCACTGTTGCCGCCAACGAAAAGCCAAAAACAACAGGAAAGGTTTCACATGAGTTTGCAGCGACAGGATGTGGAACGGTTGTGATTGTCCAAAACCCAAACGGCGGCGATCCGCAGATTCTCATTCCTTCACCTCAACTGGGAGCATTCGACGTGGAAGGACAGCAGATCAGTTTTCATTACAGACCATTAAAAATGAAAAACCCTGCCGGTTGCATGAAAGGTTTTCCGGCTGAACTGACGGACATTACAAAACAGTAAACGATACTTTCGGCTGCATCTCACAAGAACCTTCATACATTTTTTTGCATGAAGGATTGTAGCCGGCGCTGAAGCTATGGCTACTACAAGAGGCTTTTTGCTTTGTAAGCTGAAGCCTTTTCAGGCCTAAGCTTGTCTGAGCTCCTTTGCAGACCGATAGACCAGGGGCAGGCCTCAATATTTCAAAACCATGAAAAAATCCATCGCCATCATCGGAAGCGGACCTGCAGCATTGATGCTTGCTGCCAAGTTGGATCCTGAAAAATTCAAGGTTACGATTTACGAAAAGAACCAGGCTGCCGGTCGCAAGTTCCTTGTGGCTGGCAAAGGCGGATTTAATCTGACGCATTCCGATCCGGCAAAGGACCTCATTGATAAATATACCCCTTCCGCTCTTTTTGACCAATTGATCCATTCCTTTTCAAACACCGATCTGCGCGACTGGTTCGCTTCCATCGGCATCCCCACTTTTATTGGTTCCAGCAAAAGAGTGTTTCCAACAAAAGAGATCAAGCCCATTGATGTGTTAACCGCCATTTTGAATGAGTTGAAAAAGAAAGAAGTAACAATCCACTATTCACATGAATGGATCGGATGGACCAAGAACAAAGAACTTCGTTTTCAAAAAAGCAAAGAAGAGATTGCTGTAGCAGCTGATATCACCGTTTTCGCCCTCGGGGGAGGAAGCTGGAAAGTAACCGGATCGGATGGAAGCTGGACACCTATTTTTGCTGAAAAGGGAATTGACATACTCCCCTTTCAGGCCTCCAACTGTGCCTTCAACATCAAATGGACACAACCTTTTTTGGACCAGGCCGAAGGAAAAGCCTTGAAAAACATTGCCTTCTCTGCTTTGGGCAAAGAGAAAAAAGGAGAAGCCGTAATCACACAGACAGGTATTGAAGGCGGTGCTATTTATGCACTCAGTCAGCAAATACGGAAACAAATTGCAGAGAAAGGATCGGCAGAAGTTTTGCTGGATCTGAAACCTGCATTCAGCCTGGCGGAAGTGAAGAACAAAGTGGAAGGCGGCCGGGGAACCAAATCCTGGACCAAACATCTCGAAGACCAGTTGCGCCTTGACAAAATCAAAATTGCCATTCTCAAAGAAATACTCAGCAAGGACGATTTCATGATTCCGGCACGTGTTGCCGAAAAGATCAAAAAACTTCCGCTTCACATACATTCTCTTGCACCGCTTGATGAAGCCATTTCTACAGTCGGAGGAGTTTCCCTGCAGGCAATCGATTCACATTTCCAACTGAAAGCGTTGCCGGGGAATTACGTCATTGGTGAAATGCTCGATTGGGATGCGCCTACCGGCGGTTATTTGCTGCAAGGGTGTTTCAGCATGGGGAATGCTTTGGGGAAACATCTAAATACTTCTGTTTTTTATCCAAAAGTTTAAATGTAGGTTGATTCTTAGTCGGATAAAGGATTCTTCTTCCGCGAAACGGCTTAGAATCACATATGGCTAAGATTAGAATCCTTATAATCTTTCAGCTTCTGGATTAACAGCTCGTTCTTACTCATCGTTGTTCTTTTTCCCTTGATGGAAAAAGAACCAAAAAGATCAAGACGGCTTAATCCCAACCGCACTGGCAACACGGCACCGTAAGCCGTCAGGGCCAGCGCTCGGCTTCGTTTGCTCTTTCAGGGGCTCCAAAATCGCCCTCCACTACTTTTCATTGTGAGCATTCCAGGAGCTTTTTTTGCTCTCAATTCTATTTCTTCGCCTTCATCGAACCATCGTAGAAATCAAGTGGCTTCTTTTTTATCCATCCAATAAACTTCATGATGTCTTCATTCTCCAGGATCTTTTCCATGGTGTTGTGGGTTCGTGCCAGCTCCTTTTCATTGAACAAGGAATGGACTTTGGCATGACAGACCTTGTGCATGACAATCGCATTTTCTCCCGAGCCGCCCTGTGAAAGGGGAATCAGATTGTGTCGGGCGAGTGGGTCTGCAAGTTCGCGTCCGCAAAGGGGACAAGGGCTTTTTTCCATAAATTTTTCAGTCTGGTTGATGCAAATATACCCTTAAACTGATGGATATCCGGAGGAAATCTGTTCCCTGGAAACCAACAGGTATGAATATTTCCCCACGGCTTATGGAATCCTTAAAATGAATGCATCTCAAGGGTAATAAATCAAAAGAACGCACCCATGAAAAACGAAAATCCCAAAAAAGTAATCGGCATAGCGACACTGAGTCTCGCAATCGTATCTCTGGCTGCCTGGATGGTTCCATCGGGTTATTTCAGCCCCGACACAGAAAATGAGTTCATCCGGAATCTCAAGAAAAAGACAGCCGCTTATACCGAACAGCTTCCGGAAGACCGACTCTATCTGCAATTCGACAAACCCTTTTATGAACCGGGAGAAACGATTTGGTTTTCGGCTTTTGTCAGGGATGGGCAGAGCTTAAAACCTTCGCGCAAAAGCGATATCGTGCATATTGAGTTGCTCAATCCAAAAGGAACAGTAGAAAAGACCATCAACCTGATTGCCAAAGACGGCATCGCTGCAGGCGATTTTGTACTGGACAATGAAATCCTCGGAGGCTTGTATAAAGTGCGGGCCTATACTAACTGGATGAAAAATGAAGGCGCGACCAATTCCTATCAGAAAGACATCCAGATACAGGACATCGTTCTCCCGCACCTGAAGATGAAACTCGATTTTGAAAAGAAAGCCTTTGGGGCAGGTGATGAAGTGATTGCCCGGCTCGACCTCAATACCAACGAAAACAAAGCACTGAGCAATTACAAAATAAAATTCACGGCCAGCCTTTCAGGAGAAAAGCTGATTGACAAAGCCGATATCACGGATGAAGAAGGAACAAAATTCATCAAGTTCAAGCTCCCGTCGTGCCTGGTTAGTTCGGATGGCTTGCTGAATGTCATGATCGACTACAACGGAACAACCGAAAGCATTTCGCGTTCCATCCCCATTGTGCTTAATAAACTGCGTCTCGACCTCTTTCCCGAAGGCGGTGATCTTGTTTGTGGCGAAGAAACGAATATCGCATTCCGTGCCCTGAATGAATTCGGAAAACCTGCCGACATTGAAGGCGTGGTGCTGACTGAAAAAGGAAGTCAGGTGGCTTCATTTTCCAGCTTTCACCAGGGCATGGGTGCTTTCTGTTTAACTCCTCAGCCCCATGAAAACTATGTCGTAAAGATTTTGAAACCCGAAGGAATCACAGAAAGCTATAAACTTCCGGAAGCCATGGCCCGCGGATATGTGCTCAATGTGGATGCAAGCCGGGAAGGTGAACTGGGTATCAACATCAAAACAACCGAAAGCGAAGAACTTTCACTGGTGGCACAAATGCGCGGAAAAATCTGTTACACCAGCAGCATCCTTTCCAAACCGGGTTCCAACCGTCTTGTTTTCTCCACCGGTAATTTTCCGATGGGTGTTGCCCAGATCACCTTATTTGATTCAAAAGGCATTGCCCGTTGTGAACGTCTTGCTTTTGTAAATAAAGACAGACAACTGAACATCTCAGTCGAAACCGACAAAGCCAAATATTTGCCCCGCGAAAAAGTGAAAATGACATTGAGTGTAAAAGATGAAAAAGGAATGCCCATGCCTGCGCATCTTTCGCTCTCGGTTGTAAACGATCAGCTGCTTTCATTTGCCGACGACAAATCCGGAAATCTTTTGAGTCAGCTGCTGCTGGAACAGGACATCAAAGAAAAGGTGGAAGAGCCTGCTTTTTATTTCAACAAAAAGGAAGAGAAATCTTCGGCTGCACTCGACTACTTATTGATGACAGCAGGATGGAGACGTTTCGACTGGGAGAAAGTCACAGCCGACAATATTCCTGTTCCTCAATTTTCGGGAGAAAAAGCCATTGTGGCGGGAACCGTTCTCGATGCCACAACAGGTAAACCCATTGTGAATGCTAAAATTAAAATTTACAACGGCACCGAATACCAGACCGATGGAAACGGGAAATTCATTTTCAACAAACTCGATCTCTCGAGCCCGGTCAGACTGACCTACACGGCCGATGGATATACTGCTCAATCACAACCGCTGAATAATTACAGCCAGTCGCTGGTGATGTATCTGTATGATAAGAATTATTACTCGCGTTATGCCTATTCCTCGGGCTCACCGGATGATATGAATATTCCCGCCGCTGCCCCCATGGGTGGAGCCGGTGGAAGAGGAGTTGAACTGAGGGAAGAGAAAATGCGAAATGTGGAAGACGAAGCTGAGATGCTCCCGAAACCTGCCCCCAACAAAAAACACGCTGAAAATAAATCCGGGAAGATGGCGCGTGCAGCAGCCGCACCTGCTGAACATGAAAATCAAAAGGCAGAAGAAGGCAATCTGAAAGCAAAGGATAAAAAGCAAAACAATGCCCCCGCAAATGCCAATGTCCTGGCCAGAGCCGGCGACGACCGGGATAGACGGTTCAGACAGGCAGACAGCCAAAGAGTGGCCATTCCGGTTGCTGTAACTGTCGTCTATTACCGAACAAGACAGTTTCCATCTCCGGCTTATGCCAAAGAAGAAACTCCCGAAACACGAACCGATTTCAGAAACACCATTTATTGGAATCCGGATGTGGATATTGACCGGAGCGGCAAGAAGACAATCGAGTTCTGCACATCAGACGACATCACTTCCTTTCGCTCCACAGTCGAAGGTATTGCCGTGGATGGTATGCCGGGCAGGGCTGAATCTGTGTTCTACACACAGCTGCCTTTCGCCATGTCGACCAAAATACCGGTAGAGGTGGCCACAGAAGATCATGTGTCGATACCCCTTACTTTAAAGAACAATACCGATAAGCCCCTTGGAGGAATTCTCACCATCACGGCTCCTAACGGATTGCAGGAGTTGGTCCGGATTCCGGAAGTACAGACAATCATGCCCGGAAAAGCGAAAACCATTTATCTCGATTACAAGGTGCTGGATAAAATCGGCTCCGGCGACTTCAGCATCGCCTTCAAATCATGCGGACTGGGAGATGCATTCACTCAAAAAATAAAAATTGCTCCCAGAGGTTTTCCGGTCAATGCTTCCTTTTCCGGTCAGGAAGCTGAAAAGGAATATTCGTTCGAGATGAGCCATGTTGTGGCTGGCTCGGTGGAAGCGAGACTTACAGCTTTCCCAAATGTAGTGTCAGATTTAATGAAAGGCGTGGAGGGTATTTTGCGCGAACCTTCCGGATGTTTTGAACAAACTTCGATGAGTTCATACCCGAACGCCATGGTGCTCGATTATCTGCAATCCACCGGCAGCAAAGACGACAAACAACTGGCATATGCGGGCAGTCTGCTCGACAGAGGATACAAACGCTTACTCACCTTCGAAACCAAAGACAAAGGATACGAATGGTTTGGTTCAAACCCCGGTCATGAAGCCCTCACAGCTTACGGATTGATGCAATTCAGCGACATGAAAAAAGTGGGCGAAGAGGTGGATATGAAAATGATGGATCGTACGACCCAGTGGCTCAGTTCACGCAAAGACGGCAAAGGCGGTTTTCTCAGAAGCAATGAAGCAGCCGATGCATTCGGAAGAGCCAATGCCGATATCACCGATGCCTACATTGTCTATGCCTTGTCGGAAGCCGGATTTACCGATATTAAAAAAGAATTCGAATCTGCCTATGCCAAAGCGATAAAGTCAGGCGATCCGTATGAGCTGGCCCTTGCAACCTGCAGCGCCTACAACCTACAGGAAAACGGGAAAGCGGATGAAGCCCTGCAGGTGTTGATTGCCAAACAGGATAAAAACGGCAGCTGGACAGGTCTCGTACATTCGGTGACCTGCTCAACCGGAAAATCACTTACGGTCGAAACCACTTCGCTGACTGTACTGGCTCTATTGAAATCAACCGTTAAAAATCCTTTGGCACTGACAAGCGGCATTCAGTACCTCGTTGGTGCCCGCAGCGGCGCCGGTGAATTTGGAAATACACAAGGTACTGTCCTGGCTTTGAAAGCGCTTACCTCCTATGCAAAATACAGCCGTAAGGCCGGTGAAGACGGCACTGTAATCGTATATGTGGATGGAACAAAAGTGGCTGAGAAGTCATACAAAGCCGGAGATAAGGAGGCTATCATCATCGATGGCATCGGCGCTTATCTTCAGGGTGAAGGCACGCATCACGTACAGGTGAAATACAAAGGAACAAAAAACCCGCTGCCCTACTCTGTTGCAGTAAACTGGAACACGACCCTTCCCCTCAGTTCGAAAGAATGTGCTGTAGACCTGAAAACAAAAATGAGCAGCAAGAGCGCCAATGTCGGAGAAACTGTGCGTCTCACCAGCACATTGACCAACCGCAGGAATGAAGGCATCCCAAGTACAATGGTGCTGATCGGTATTCCGGCAGGGTTCAGTGCTCAGCCCTGGCAGCTGAAAGAGCTTCAGGAAAAGAAGGTCTTTGATTATTATGAAATAAAAGGAAACACGATTGCTGTTTACTACCGTTGCATGGCACCCAATTCAGTGAAAGAAATCAACCTCGATCTGAAAGCAGAAATGCCCGGCGAATATGATGCACCGGCATCCTCAGCATATCTGTACTACACCAATGAATTCAAGAGCTGGAGTGCCGCAGCCCACATCACCATCCGAAAAAATGCAATCTGATGCTTACCTGCCAAAAAAACAAGAGGAATGAACGGCCGGGGATTTCGCCCCGGTCATTCCTGCAGCATTGTTGGAAACTATGCATTGTGCTGCTGTTCATTGCCAACTGCTCCCTGGCAGGATCATCCCTTTCAGGAACCGACAGCATTAAACAGAAGTATGCCTTCGATGATCCAAACAACCCGGATTGCCCATGTCACAAATACCAGAAACTAGCGGAAGCCGAATACCATGCCCTGCTTATCAAGACACACAATTATTCAACCGATCCTCTGGCCGGCTTATATGAAAAGAGTTTGCCGAAACCCTTCACTGCGTCAACAGTAAAGAGTAAAAAGAGAAACAAAGCAGATTGGTTTGTCCGTCACAAATGGAATCGTTCCGGCAGCTGTCGCAGAGTAAAAAAGAATAAGCATCATCAGACAGCTTGTGCACGCTGGAGTTAACTGTTGCAGATCGTCGATGGAATTCTGAAGAAAAACCAGCCTTGACTGCCTGGACATTTATCATCAGGACATAAAAGAATGTCTGTCGTTCAGAATTGTAAGACCGGAGCTCAGATGATAACGATGGAAGCTACTTTGATTTAAACCGGAGATCAGATGGTGCCCATCGCAGCTACGATGCTTAGTGCCGGAGCTCCGGTGATTCCGACCGGAACTCCGATGTATACTCCCGGAGCTCAGATGACAACAACCTGACTCGTATTTGTACAACCGGAGATCAGGTGATAAAGACCGGAGCTCCGGTGTATACCTCCGGAGCACAAATGATAAACACCGGAACTACGATCATATAAACCGGAGATCAGATGCTATTGACCGGAACACGGGTATGTGCTGCCGGAGTTCCGATAATAACGATCGGAGCTACTGTATAAACAGCCGGAGCTCCGGAATGTAAAGCAGATACAGGAAAGATCAAGGTAAGATCAGATGACTAGTGACTGATAAGCACTTTCTTCGTTGTGCTTGCGGTACCCGATTTAACGCTTACAAAGTAAATCCCATTTGCAAGGCCGGTGGTATTCAATTGGGTCCGGTTTGTAATACTACCTACTGTTTCACTGGCAACAAGCCTTCCGGAAATATCCGAAACCGAAATCAGCGACTCTTCATCAACCAGGGGCAATTCTATGTTCAACACCGTATTGGCCGGATTGGGAGACAGCCGGACACCCCGTTTTTCCTCGCCTTCATATTTAATACCCAGGGGAGCCTGACAGCCCGCTCCCGACGACCAGGTCACTGTTTCTGCGGTATAAGGAGGTTCAAATGTGCAGGTGTTGATATCGGTTACGATAAAGTCATCCGTAAAACCGATTCCTTCCACCAGGGAAGTCCGGAAACCGCTATTGGGAATGCAATTGTATCTTTTGTGGTATTGATTGCAAATCAAAATGCTGTCAATGGTGGTCACGATAACAAAACAATGACTTGGTGTGCCGGCATAGGTAGAAGATCCTTTTACGGTATCGCCCTGGTTTAAATTAAAATCATACCAAAGTGCTTCCGTGGCATTGCCTGCCGACACCATATAAACTTTCCTGTTCAGCGAATCGTTGCGGTACGAAAAGGCATGTGTGCCTCCGGTATAAAAATAATTTACGGAAGGAATGGGGCCAGTCACAGGTCCTATAAAAACCCTGTTTACCAGTTTGTAGGTTAATCCGTTACTGACCGAATCGCCGGCCGTATAAAACTCCTGATCATCCATGCCTGCCGGATAGGGGCCCGAAGTGCCGTTGGCGTAATGTTGTGTGCGCATCCACCAGTTTCCATAATCCTGCGGAAAAGGATGGTATACTTTTGCCTGTGAAAAGCCTGATGAGGCAAAGATCAAAACGGCAAATAGATTCAGAAGTGTTCTCATTTGTTTTCAGGTATTGTGTGAAGACTGTTGAGCTTCGCTGTCCGGGATGATGGTTCCCGAAATCTGCGATCGTTAAATTACAACATTTGAATCACAATCGCAGTCAGATCCAGCCAATGGGTAGTTTGACTGAGCCATTGGGTGGTTTTGCTGAGCCTGTTGCAAAATATTTACCATGGAGGCTGGAGGGCATGGAGAACCATGGAGAAGGTTTTTCGGTGACACAGCTGCGTGGGAAGATGCCTTCGCTTAAAGCCTTAGAAAAACCCGCCTTCATCACTCTGTTGTTTATCCGGAGCCTTGCGTTTGAAGAGTGAGGCGTCAGCCTTTCCGAAACGAAGCAGTACTGTGAACTTGGCATAACGCACTTCACGGCGCATCAGCATATCCTGCACATACATATCTGTGGCCAGGTGTGAACCCCTGCTTTTGGTATCGAAGATATCACTGACACTCAAAGTGAATACGAGAAATTTATGGTAATCCTTGCTCAATCCGCAATCGGCAAAGTAAAGAGCGTTGTTTGTCCCCTGCGGAATAACTTTGGGTGATTCATAATTTCCGGAAACCTGCAGATTGATACTCTTTGGGAAGTGATATACCAGATTCAGTTTGGTGGTGTAGTTGAATCCCTGGTTGCTGACACTGGTCGTACCGTAGGATGCGTCGATAACCGTGTAAAAGGCATTGATATTCCAGGTGGCTTCAAAGCCTTTAAACAATTCGTATTTCAGGGTCATGTCGGCACCGCCGGTATTGCTTTGCTTGCCGTTGATGGTTGTCGTGATCAGGATGGTCTGATCGGCCGGCGAGGAATAACTAAAAGGAGTAAGCGGGTTGGTGGTGTTCCGGTAGAATAAGGAAAACAGAAAATTTCCTTTATTCAGCTGTTGTGAAAAATTGATTTCACCCATGGTGATAAATTCAGGCGTGAGATTGGGATTGCCGATTGTGTAGTTGGATTTATCGCTGAAAAAGATAAACGGCATCATTTGCCTGTAGTTGGGGCGGTTCAGCTTGCGCGAAACGTTGAACTGAATCTGCTGTTTGCTGTTGAGTGTCTTGCTGATGAACAGGCTGGGGAAAAGCGCATTCATCACATTATCCGCACTGCTTGGATACTGGTAAGAGAACGTGGCATTTTTATCACTCAGCACACCCTGGTAGTAGGAGTCCTCAAAGCGCATGCCCAGCATGAAATCGATCTTTTTCCAACGCGTCGAGTAATTGATGTAAGCGGCGCTGACAAGATCCTTGATTTTGTAATGCGAGGTGAGTGTGGTATCGGCGAGATAAGACAACGAGGTGTAATTGTATTCACTCACATCGAGGTATTGTGTGACCGGCCTGTAATTCGCACGAATGCCCATTTCCAGTTTGGTGCTGTCGTTGATCGGATTAACGTAATCTGACTGAAACGTATATATCTGACTGACGCTTCTACCATCGTTGATCTGTAAGGCAGGAGGGCCGGCCTGCGGAATGGTGGGATCATATACCTGCGTTGAAAAATTGCTTGGACTTTTTGCTGTGATCGTATTGTAGTTCATGTCGGCTGTAAGTTCCCTGCCTTTTTTCGGAAAGGTTTTTTTGTACTGCAGTTTCGTTGTGTAGTTCTGAAACTGGGTATGCGTGTCGGCTGTACGGTTACCGTTGTTCAGGAGGTTCTGGTTCTGATCGAGATAGGTAAAGTTCTGTACATCGTGTGTGAGGAAATCGCCGGCAACTATGCTTTGCGAAAGTGTGATCACGTTCCGGTTGTTGATCGAATAATCCATCGAAGCCGTTCCCATCTGAAATGTTTGTTTGAAATCCGAATTGTCGCCCGAATTCAGGAAACCTGTGGGTGTTCCATTCAGGAGTGAGGTGCGGTTGGTATATCCCTTTACCGGGTTATCGCCCGTCGAATAATTGTAGATAATCGAAAAGCCAAAAGGCCGTTGACGGATATTGAGCATAGCCATGCCGTTGTAGCGGTTATTCGTACCGATACCCCCTGTTACGATTCCGTTGTAACCGGGTTTGGTATTTGTTTTCATAACGATATTGATGATGCCGCCTGTTGCACTGGCTTCAAACTTAGCCGAAGGATTGGTGATCACCTCCACCCGGTCGATCTGATCGGAAGGGATCTGGTCAAGGGTAAGTGTGGTGGGCCGTCCATCGATATAAATCGTTGCCGGGTTCTGGCGGAGCTGTGCATTGCCACTGGCATCAAGCGTTACAGACGGAATGTTTTTCATAACATCCATGGCCGTTCCGCCGCGGGAGGTGATGTTTTTATCGACATTGAATACTTTCCGGTCGATACTCATTTCAGATGCGCTTTTTTCGGCATCGATTTCTACGGTTTTGAGTGTGGTCTCATCCGCGCCAAGAATCAGGTTGCCCAGATCCTGTTCCACATTCTGCATGGTGATGGCTACCGGCATCTGGATGGTCTTGTATCCCAGAAAAGTGACTTTCACAGTGAATCGTCCGAATGGAAGATTATCAAGGCTGAACTCTCCATTGTCTTTGGCCAGACTTCCGCCAATGACGCTGTCGCCTCTGAGAAGTATCACGGAAGCATAGGACACGGGCGCTTTGGAGGCATCGAAGACTTTGCCATAGAGACGGCCGATATTGGGCATTTTGAATTTCGCGGCTGCCGGCTTATCGCCTGTGGGGGTGGCGTTGTTCTGAGCAAATTCCGGAAAGGCAAAAAGCACACAAACAATCAGGATCAGGCAATGTCTCATAGCTCTTTTTTTAATGGGAAGCGCGAAGGTATCCATTGCAAGCCAAACGGTGGTCAGGTGCCGGCAGGAAAAGCCTAAATATTGTTAAATCCTTTACCTGAGAATTCATCCTTTTAGGGCTGGTTCGCTGAGAATGGGCCCTTTCATTGTATTCGGTTACATATATAAGAGTATTGGCACCCTGACCCAGCGTATTGGCTTACCCAATATAAGAGCACCCGGCATTGGCTTTTCTGAGTTTGCATTAAATTTTGAAAAAGCGTATGGAATAATGCATTTCCTGGTCCCAATGCAGTATATCGTTCTTTAAAAAGCAATTCAGGCCCATCAAAAAACAATATAAAAGACTTGCTTTTCTAAATAAAATAGTTTACACTTGTTAAAGCAATTGAAATTCACACTTTCAATTACTGATCTGATTACCGCCACAACGACCACTACCACTACATTAAACGAATTCACGACATTCTTTTTCGCCTGAAAAAAAATGGTTCATTCAAATTGTTTTTCAATTCGTTCTTAATTTTCGCCACACGTTCTTACTGTTTCTTTCGACGCTGACCTTAGTAATCACACAACTAATCACACAGGCCTCATGAAAAGACAATTTACCCTTGCAGCACTTTGCCTCATTGCAGGAATTAGTGCATCCGCTCAGAAATACACACGCCTGACGCAAACCAACTCCCAACAAACCATTCACATACCCTTAGACCAGGCATTGGAAATTCAACTGCCAGGTCAACCTTCCACCGGATATGGCTGGTACGTCAAAAACACGTCAAAAAACAAAATGGCCAATGTCATCGAACAGGCCGGAACCTGGAAATTTATTCCAAATCCATCCTCCAAAGGAACAGGCGGTGAAGGTTTGCAGACCATCCACTTTACGGCTTTGGCCCAGGGACAAACAGATATTGAATTGGTTTATGAACGCCCCTGGATCGGAGAATCATCTGCCACAGGTTCCTTTAAAGTAACGGTCATCACCGATGGAAAATACAGCGGCATCCCGCTCAGCGTTTCCGAGACCCCTTCTTCCAGACAAGTTCAGCCAAACACAAGTGTTGCCCCTGTTCCTGCAAGCTTCAGCTGGCTGGCACAAGGCAGCATGACTCCGGTAAAAGATCAGGGACAATGCGGAAGCTGCTGGTCATTTGCAGCCAACGGCTCTTTTGAATCCGTCATCAAGTATTGGGACAATGTGACACGCAATATGTCTGAACAATGGCTCATCAATTGTGACGCGAATTGCAGCGGATGTAACGGAGGCTGGTGCCCCGATGATATGTTCCAAACCTATGGCTGCGTGTATGCTGCCGATCTGAGCTATACCGGACAAAACGGAACCTGCGCATCTGCTTATACCTATCATGAAAAAATTACCAGTCACCAACAGGTGAATGGGGCAAACCCAACTGATGCAGAGATTAAACAGGCCATTTACAATTACGGTCCTGTTTGGGCAGGTATCGATGCCGGCAATAATTTTCAAAATTATACCAGTGGCGTATTCAGTTCAACCGATGGAACAAGCATCGACCATGCGATTGTTCTTTGTGGTTGGGATGATGCACAGGGCTGCTGGATCCTGCGCAATTCCTGGAGCAACTCCTGGGGTGAAACCGGATATATGCGGATTGCTTATGGCACTTCGGGTGTCGGATCGAATGCCGAATACCTTGTCTATAAAGGCATGATTTCTCATGCCATTCCTCCTGTTGCGAGTCTTTCTGTGAATGCAACAAGTACCTGCAGCGGATCGGTTCAGTTTACAGACCAGTCATCCAATTCGCCAACAGCCTGGCTTTGGAATTTCGGAGATGGAACAACGTCCAACTTACAGAACCCAACACATACCTATGCCACTTCAGGTGCTTTCTCTGTAACACTGACTGCAACCAACACCTATGGCAACAACGCCTTGACGAAGAGCAACCTGATCACCGTGAATAAGCTGGCCGCTCCAACCACAACCGGTGCCACCCGC
>Ga0207091_1054_pt1 | contig 27689 bp, 28 predicted proteins | sample Alteio_BWMinHeat_47_FD_153534 | JGI IMG/M metagenome (GOLD analysis project Ga0207091, IMG submission 153534) | Enriched cells from forest soil in Barre Woods Harvard Forest LTER site, Petersham, Massachusetts, United States -... | ecosystem: Environmental > Terrestrial > Soil > Temperate forest >... | reverse complement strand
ATTCTCAAGCGACTCCGGGATATCACTAAACAACTGCCCCATTTCCTCGGCCGTTTTAAAATAAAACTGGTCGTTGGGAAATTTAAAGCGCCTGTTCTTTAGTTGAATGTCGTCATTTACAAAGTCGTCAAAACCGGGCGTGCTTTGTTTTTCGCCGGTGTTTATGCAGAGCAGAATATCATGCGCGTTGTAATCATCCCGGTCGGTATAATGACTGTCATTGGTGGCAATAACCGGCACATTAAACTTTTTGGAGAACTTTAAAAGCGTGGCGTTTATTTTTTCCTGCTCTTTTATATTATGTCGCTGAATTTCAATATAATAGTCATCGCCAAACATATCCAGCCACCATTTAAATTCCTTTTCGGCATCTTCCTCGCTATCGTGCAGAATAGCCTGCGGCACATACGCACCAATGCAGCAAGTAGTGGCAATAAGGCCCTCATGATAAGTTTCAATCAATTCTTTGTCAATACGCGGGTATTTGCTGTAATGCCCCTCAATAAACCCCAGCGATGTAAGCTTAATCAAGTTTTGGTATCCGATTTTATTTTTGGCAAGCAGCACCTGATGGTAACGTTCATCCTTCTGTTCCTTGCTAAAGCTTTTGCGGTGCCTGTCAGCCACCACATAAAACTCGCAGCCCACAATGGGTTTGGTTACCGGCGTGGTAATATCCTTGCCCTTGTCGTCCTTTCCAATAACCTTCGTGTTCTTCCAGGCCTGGCTTACAAAGTCGAACACACCAAACATATTGCCATGGTCGGTAATGGCCAGCGCGGGCATATTATTCTTAGCCGCCTTTTTGTAGAGGCTTTCAATGGATGCCGCGCCGTCAAGCAACGAATACTGCGTATGTACATGAAGATGAGAAAAGGCCATGGTTAAAACAGGTTTAAATGTTCTGTGTTCTCGGTTCTTTGTTCCAAAGCTCACGGGTTCCAGCGTTCACAAGTTCTGGAAATCCGCATTGTTTTTCTGGTTGCGGATAGGATTCATTGTCCAAGCTTTCAGTTCTTTGAGCGACTTCGTTGCCCGCCCGGCTTGCCGTTCGGACGGGCGTCGCACACTTTTACTTCCTGCTCAATGCTCAGCTAATACCCCGCACGATTCACCATTCACGAACTAACAAATTTAGCTAAGTTTTCGTTTAAAAATGGTGTTGAGTTTATCCACAGTTTGGTGGGTATGCAAAAAATGTGGGAAAGTATTGGTGGCCTTTCGTTTTATAAACGAGAGATGGGCGAAATTACATATTTTGTAAGTCTTCGCGGTAACCAGAAGGGTGGTACTTACAAAAATTTATTATTTGCTACAAATTAACATCTCTAATTTTATCATATCAATCTTGCCTTCAAAAGCAGTATGCCGCAAAATATTTTCCATAAAGTCATAAAAAGTGAAAATCAGATTTCACAACTTTTGGTAAACCTTGTTAACGAGAATAAGGATATAAGGACTATAATAACCGAATTTTTCTTTCCAACGGCGGATGGATTTACTATTGATTTTTTTGATACCCAAAAAAGAGATAAATATGGACAACCGGATATACAGTTCGATATTACAAATAAAAATCGGAAATTGATTGGTAGAGCGATTGTCGAGGTTAAAACTCAGGATTCTCCGTTAACAGATAAGCAAAGGGAAGGAGAGTATAAACAAAAATTGCTGCAAACTGCAGGTGAGAAAAAATATTTATTTTTCCTAATCCCGAAATACTATAAACACGAACAAGCTATCAAAGATAGTTTCTTTGATTCGCTAGAAAAAGATTCCATTACCTGTGGCATATTTTATTGGGATATATTGGTTAGTATCCTTATGAGTAAAAAACAAGCTCTTGATTCGAATTTGCTTACAGAAATCATTGGACATTTAAATGATAAATTTAATTTTAAAAATATTGAGTTTAACCTAAATCAACAACAAATAGATTTCATGTTTACAAAAGACATCCCGATGATATTATATAAACTGAATGATTTAGTTAATTCAGTGGCTGACTATCTAAAAGTTAATAATAGTGATTGGCATAAGGGTCTCGACCAAGGAGGTGGAAGTTACGGGCAAGGCTATTGCTTTTATTATAATTCCCTGTGCTTCGGTTACGATTTTGACCTTTGGTTGAAGCAAGATGCTGTTTTGGTAATATCAGTTAACATTAGCCAAGGCAAAGCTTTTACTTTATTTGATGATCATTTTAGGGGATCCGTTAAATCTATTGACAACGAAAACAAATATATAGATTTAAGTCAAAAAATATTAAAGGAAGATAATGTGGAATACATTATTAAAATAATTCAAGATTTTACAAGTAGACTAAATAGCACACATTGAAATAATTAGTTGGCATTAAATTTCTTTTTTCCAAAATTGACCTTTCCTATAGAATAAAAGTCGGAAACTTCTTGCACTAAACCTCGAAGTTCCTTGTCTTGGAAGAGCTGGGGAAAAGAGGCAGTGTTAATGTAATCCATTCTCCAATCTTATTTTGTCAGCTTCAGCATCGCTCAAAATGCATAAAACCCCGCTTTTTATCTTTGCATCCTCGGTATAAACCTCTTGCAACTCAATATGACCATCGTTAAATTCGCGGTAAGCCTGCCCATCTGGCAAATCACCTGAAAGCATTGAAAAGGGTATGTTTTTTTGAAGTTGCTGCTCCTTATCCCAAGTATGGTGGCGGTATATTTATCCTCTTGGGTTATCTCGGCTGTTTGCATTATCATATTTTTATAGCATTAGCAAGTTACGTTAATTTGCAAATACGGCAAAATACATTCACGCTTTTGTAAAGCACCTCACTTATCCACACCGGTGTACTCCCGTCCATACTATCCTAAACTTTTGCACGTTATATATTTGTTATAAACAAGGCAGTTAAATTGCATGTTGTAATGATGATGAAAATACAAATAGCATCATATTTTTTGGTGGTTGCTACTTTAAGCGGTTGCTCTGCGCTTAAAACACTGTCTTCAAAACCTGAAACCAGCACATCTGCCGGTACCGGCAACGCCCAAAACGCGCCAAGTTTTATTGACGATATTTCTGTTACGCCCGGGGTATCAAATGAGCCATCCTCGGTGGTAAAGGGCAGGCGGGTGGCAAATACCAATACCGCTGCGCCGGAAGTGCCCAAGCGGATGAAGGCCGTTAACCTTACACGCGGCGAAACAAACCCGGCGGTGCTGCAAATGAAATATGCGCAGATACTGGATGTAAGCCAAGACAAACTAAACAACCTATCTCTCTTGCAAAATATTGACCATTGGTGGGGCACCCAATACTGCCTCGGCGGAAGCACTGAGGATTGTATTGACTGCTCCGGCTTTACGCAAACAATTTTGCACGACGTGTATGCAGTAAACGTTCCGCGCACGGCAGGCGACCAGTACGACAGTACAGATAGAGTAAACGATAACCAATTGCAGGAAGGTGACTTGGTATTTTTCCACACCACAGGCAGAGGGCATTCAATCACCCACGTGGGCGTTTATATAATGAATAACCATTTTGCCCATGCCGCCACCACGGAAGGCGTAACCATATCGGATCTTGACGACCCGTACTGGAAACCCCGCTTTGTAGGTGCGGGCCGGGCAAAAAAAACCTAAAGCAAGTCATTGGTCATTAACGAAGGAAACGAATTGGTTTTTAAAGATATCAACTTGGACATTCAACTCAATCTACATGCTTTTCACTGACTTCATGACTAATGACCCAATGACCCGTTAGCTTCGGAAACGCTTCTTCAAATTATCAAGCAATTGCATAGCATCGGGTGTAAGTTTTAAGTAAAAAATCCCTCCCATCATCAGCCCCGAGAATGCAAATGCACGCAACAATATACCCGCCCAGCCACCGATGCTGCCTAATCCATAATGCACCCCAAAATAACTTCCAAAACCCAGCAGCAGGGCATATACTGTTTTCATGGTAAACGGCTGCATATTATACTCGCGGCGTATAAATTCGTAACGTACAAAATTGTAAGCAGTTAGCGATATCAGTTCAGCATAAGCCGAGCCTATAAAGCCAAAACGCTTTACAAAAAAATACGCCATGGGTATGCGTATGGCAAGCATAAAGATGCCGCTAAAAAAATCGAACCGCCATTTGGTGGAAGTAAGTATAACAATATTGTTGATGCCGGTGCCCGCGTCAATAATGCGTATCATGCCTATAATAAGCATGGCATTAAGGCCGTTGCTAAAAACATCCTGTACCTTAAACAGCTTCATTCCATCAACGGCATTAACCCATACATTGCCAAAAATAAACAAGCCCAGCAGCAGCATGTTAATGCACGAGCGCTCGTAAATGCGTTTAATTTCTACAAGGTTTTTGTCTTTCCATGCCCGTATCAACACCCCTGTTGAAATGGCCTGTATGCTTCTTTGGGGCACCTGTACGAGATTGGCCGCGTATTGCGCAAAAGTATAAACAGCCGTTTGGGTTAAACCTTTAAGGCTTGCTATTATAAGACCGTCAATAGTGGCACCCACATTGGTAACGCATAAGCCGCCAAACATAAGCCCCTGCATGGTAAGCATCTTTTTTTTGAACTTTTTGGTAACCCTGCTCACACCAAAATAGAAATGCAGTTGATGGGTACGTAACAGATAAGCAAGCAGTATTGCTGCGATAGCAATGTACAGGCAGCAAAAAAGAACGACAAAGCCATTAAAACTGATCACTTTTAAATAGTATGCCGCTATTGTGATGGTTGTTAAGATGCGCAGCCCCGTTTCACGCAAAAAATTGGGTAGTATCGTTTTTTGAAGCACATACGAATACCCTTCAAGCAAGGTGTACATAAGTATGCCAAACGCAACAGGCAACGAATAGTAATAGTAATCAACAAACAGCTTGGACCGCTCTATAAATTTTTGAACTACTAGCGGTTGAAAAACACAGGCAGCAATGAAAACAAGCACAAAGCCCATTAAAGTGATAAGGAACGTTCGTGTAAAAATGTCATTTTTATCATCCGGCAGGTTATCCTTATAATAAGGATAAAACTTGTACATAACCGGGATGGAGCCTAAAACTGCAAAGCCGGAAAACAATTGCCCGACTTCTAAAAAAATCCTAGTTAACGCATATTGCTCAGGAGTGAATAAGAAATTTTTCCGTAGAAAAATATACGTATTCAATATACCTACGCCAAACCCAAAGTATACTAAAATACTAGAGACGATTGTTTGCTTGCGTATATTGCCCATGCCTGCAAATGTAAAGGGTTATTTGGCCGCTGTCACCTGTTTAAGTATAACGTAGTAGTTTTTATCAATAAGCGGCGGCAATACTGCGGCACCGGCGGTTTCTTGCACGCTAATGCTTTTCCAAGTTTCTGTCGCGGGTAATTTGTATGTGTTGGTGCTGTCGTGCAACATTATGCGCAGGTTAAAGCCGGGCACACAGTTGGCAAAATGATAAAAGAATGTTTTGTTGTCAGCAGAAAAATAATACTCCAGCACGGGTATTTGTGTGGTGCGCAAATATTGGTCGAACACTTTGCTGAAATCAATACCTGAATGCTTGCTGATATAGTTTTCTATTTGCTGTGTGGTAACCGTTTCGTGATAAAACGTTTTGTTGAGCCCCCGCATTATCTGCCTGAATACCGAGTCATCATCAATGGAATGGCGTATAAGGTGCATCATGTTGCCGCCCTTGTAATACATGTCGCCGCTGCCTTCCTCATTAACACCGTAATGGGCTATGATTGGCTTGTCGTTGCGTATGTTTTTGCGGATGCCATAGTTATATTCATTGCCCGCCTGTTTGCCATACCAGTAATCGGTAAACAGTGTCTCGCTATAGTTGGTAATGCCTTCGTGTATCCACATATCCGCAAGATCCTTGCTGGTAATGCTGTTGGCAAACCATTCGTGCCCGCTTTCATGCACAATAATAAAATCCCATTTAAGCCCCCAGCCGCTACGGCTCAAGTCCCTGCCAAGATAGCCGTTTTGAAACTTGTTGCCATACGCCACGGCGCTTTGGTGTTCCATACCCAAATGCGGCGCTTCCACCAATTTATAGCCGTCCTCGTAAAAAGGGTAAGGGCCGTACCAGTATTCAAAGGCCTTCAGCATATTTTTCGCTTGCTCAAATTGTGGTTTTGCCCGTGCTTCGTTATAATCGAGCACCCAGTAGCTCAAATCAAGCTTGCCCTTTTCGCCATTGTAGGTATCAGTCCAGTTGACATACTTGCCAATATAGGGGATGATGTTGTAATTGTTTATGGGGTTTGCCACTTCCCATTTCCAAGTAGTGGTGCCGTCATTATTGGGCGTTTTGGATGTCAAACGGCCATTGCCCACGGCCACCAAGGTATCCGGCGCGACAATGGATAGCGAAGCCCCGTTGTCCGGCTCGTCGCTCTGATGGTCCTTGCAGGGGTACCAAACACTGGCACCAAGCCCCTGGCAGGCGACACTCATCCATGGGCGGCCCAGCGAATCTCTTTTCCATATCCAGCCTCCATCCCAAGGCGGGCGGACTGCTTCGCGGGGAGTGCCGTGATAGTAGATGGTGATAGAATCTGAATAAGGGACATCGACACCAAATTTATTGCTGTATGATACAATGTGTGCATTACCCTCATTGTTAAAGTCTAATTTATAATAAAACTGTTTTTTATACTCATTTGCAAGCGAGTCTTGCCCATCCCGTTCCAAAGAACGCAATACAGAAGCTTTATAAGTATCGATATGTTTTATGGAATCTATTATTAATGGGGCTTGCAAGTCAATTTGCATTTTCGGATAGGCGCTAACATGTGGGGTCTCTTTTCCCATAAGTATTTTAAATACGATCTTCACCCTCCCCTCAATCGTCTTCGTGCCATAATCTGGTTTCACCCAAATATCATATCGCAGCACATCCCACCAGGCGCGCTCGGGGGTGATAGTGCCGCGCAGGGTGTCGGCATGCGTAAAGGTTTTTTCCTGGGCTTTTACTGTGGTTGAAAAGCCAATTATCAACATGAATGCATAAATCGCTTTCTTCATGAGCTAAAAGTAGGATATTCGGGCAAAATGCCCGTAAAATGCTGGTTAAATACAAGGTAAAATGCTTGTAAAATACAGGTAAAATGCAGTAAAAGCCAGTAAAAAACAAGTAAAACTCGTAGAAAGCAGTAAAAAAGCCAGCGAAGTGCCAATAAAACCCTGCAAATGCATGTAAAATGCAAGCAAAAATGACGATAGTGGCAAGAGGGCGAGAGGGGCCTAACGATAAACAAAAAGTTCCCGCCCGAAGGCGGGAACGTGGAACTTGTTATAACCCCCATTATTTTACAAGTTTGAAACAAAAAGGACAATTTTTTTGCCAATTGCCCGGCTGAGATGTTAATTTTCTTTACAATAATTTTATATACTGTTTTTTTAACATTCCTGCCCCCACCCAAATCAGGGTTATTTTGCACTATCCGCTTTAAGATAGTAAGCTGGTATGGGCAAGGATTGTTTCTCTACGTCCCAAATTATGCTTGATACTTTCCATCCAGCCGGTGTTTTTATCAACTGGAAGCTGTTAACGCCCCTCTCAGGCAAGGAATCCAATGAATTAAGATACGTTTTGTATGTGCTAATGCGGTGCGCTATCTTCCCAAACTGTTCGGTCCTACCATACAGTTCCTCTTCGTAAAACAAGTTAATGTGGTTGCCGCTAATAAACTGTTTGTATAAATCCACAAACTGGGGAAGGCTGGTAAATTGTGCTGTGTCCGCACGAAAGTTAATCAGTTGGGCTTGGGGTACAAAATAGTATTTGATGCTGTCGTAAGCTGGGTTGCCATGCTTAAAGCTTATGCAGGCATAAGCATCATACACGGCTTTGGTAATGGCGCTGTCGTCCGGCACGGTGTAGGTGGCGGCTGTCGCGGGTGTATCTTTTACAGGGGCGTTACAAGCCGCCGCGATAATAACGCAGATGATTGATAATAGTACCGTTCTCATGTGTTGGCTGTTTCGGGATTTTAGAAACAGGATGGTAAGATACAGATATTTTTAATGTAGACGCGCTGTCCAAAAAAAGGGGGCTTTGCAGCCCCCTACAGGCTGAAGGGTTACAATTCAGCCTTTTATTAACAGACAGTATCTTGAATTGCAGGAGCAGGTTTGAGAATAGGATTCCATTGCCTGCGCCGCTTAATTGTTAATATCGGTGCAAGCTAAATTGATTGAGGGAAAATTTATATGATAATAATCAGGGGGAGGTTTATTTGAAAAGAATGTGGTAGGGACTAAAACTTATTTCTTCTTTTTCGGTTTAGATGCCTTGGCATCCTTATTAAATGCAAGGGACGCATTTACCCAATAATCAAAATCCTTTTTTGCTTTTATGGCGTCTGCGCTTACAAATACAAAGCCTGTCATTGTTTTGCCGTTATGCACCATGGGGCGAGTACCTGGCTTTTCAAGGGCTGTTTCGTATTCCTCAGGCCCAATACGGCACATAATTTTATCCTCGTTTACGCAGATGCACATCTTGCCATTAACCATAAAGCACATGCCTCGGAACATTGTTTTCTCCTCAATGTCCCCGGCACCCGCAATTGCCTCCCTTACCCGGTTTGCTATAGTTGTGTTATATGGCACAATAATTTTTGATTTTGTTGCTTGACGTGGATATTCTTATTATTGTTATGAAACATGGAAGGCCGCCTCGTCATGCGGAGGCAGGCATCTCCTAAGTTATTTGCGTGCATGGTTAATTTTGAGAGATGCCTGCCTTCGCGGGCATGACGAAAAACCATTCGACCTCCCACGCGTTTCAAACCCCACTACATCAATCCCATTACAAAAAACACCAAGCCAATTGCCGTTAACCCCAAACCACCAAACCACAAAAACTTTTTCTGCGACAATATGGATATGGCGGATATGGCTATACTAATCTGGAAAAATGTAACTGCCCTTGAAAGCGGGATATGCTTTGCAAGATGTACTTGCGATTCATCTGTTAACTTTCCTGCTTCATCCTCATATTCCTTGGCTTTTTTGGTTATTTCTGCCTGGTCTGACTTATATTTTGCCACTGCGGCGGTATCTTTTTCGGAGGCCTTTATTTCCCCCTTTATGCCTTTTGCCTGGTAGTACGACCATTGGTCGGAAGCCTTGATCGTTTGCACCGAGGCTTTAATTTGCAGGAACATGGCCTCGTTGGCGTGGTCGCCTGCCATAAGGCCCGCTATTGCCGCGAACACCGCCATGATAGCCGTAGAAATGGCCACCATCATAGACCATGCTTTTTCTTCCTTTTTATCTTTGGCCTCTTCGGCTTTTTCCTGAATAGCTTCAGTTAAATGTTCGGTGGGTACTTCTATTTCTTCCATGTGGTTTTTTTGTAAAGTTAAATGAATGGTTAATTGGTAAATTTCAGGAATTTTACTGAATGGTTAATTATTTGGGGTGGATTTTTTTGTGACGCGATACTCCCGTGAATTGACGGCAAATACATATATTTACCACTGGTTTGTCAAATTTGCGTACAGCAAGCCCTTTCAATAAAAATAAACCCGGTTTGTATGGTGCTGAATATGTTCTTTTTTGCCAATATACCTCCATTGTACCTTGGCATTTGGTTATTGGTGCTGATTATAAGCCTTTTAACGCTTTCAAGAAGAAAGGACATGTTTTTTATGATAAAAGTTTTTTGGGCGATTGTTATCTTCTTCGCGCCTGTTATCGGCTTGGTGTTTTATATAATTTTCGGCTCAAAAACAACGAATAGGAATTTTAAATAGGAGGTTGTGCCTGAAAGAAATTCAAGCGGGCAGCAAATCAATATTTTTCTCGATCAGTTTTTGGATGAAAACTTGCAAACTTGGGTTATGATTGCAACTCGTCATCAGAGTTTTATTTTTTAAATAACCCCTTGAAATTTTATCGTAATTCCCTACTTGGTTGGATTTGTTGCTTGGGTCAATATAAAAGCCTAACCTTTCACTAATTTTTTGGTTCAACTTGTGGATACAATTATTAGTAGACGATTTAGTTCTGTCATCATAGTACAAAGGCAATAGCCAACACTCAATTTCATTTACACAAATCGCATATATAACCCTGTGCTTGAACAGTTCAAACTTTTCCAAGCCAAATGCTTCGGTAAAAATCATTTCAAATTTTGTTGTAACGGCTTCAATAAGTTCAAGTGGAGTCACTAACGAGCCGTCTGCTTTTGATTTTCTTACATCAAAATGTGTATCCTCACATCTGTCTGTATCAATCTGAATTATCAAATAGTCGTTTTGTTCAAAAGCCTCGATAAAGTTTTGGGAGCGACAGTATTCAAATACTTTGTACCAACCACCAAATTTTTCAATGGCGAGCGAATCGGTTTCATCTCTTAGCGGTTGCAGATATCGTACGCCTAAAAAGTCTTCATTATTAAAGAAGCCCACCAAAATATTATCAATGATTATCTGGTCAGTAGGGCCTTCTGATATAATGCCAAATGTTTTCATTAGAAGTTCTTTGGCAGCCCCCCAATATAACCTCGTAGAAATTGTTCGGAGAGCCTTACGGGTGCAGTGCCATTAATTGCTGGCTTCTTTTCAATTCTTGTGGCCCCTGTTCTGCCAGATTTGGTGCGCGCAACCACAAAAAGCCTTTGTTCATCATCATTCAGGTCAAGGCCGTCTAAAACGGATGGGTTGTGGGTGGTTATAATAACCTGCTTGTCGTGCTTTTTCGCAAGCTCCGTTAGCACAGAAATGAGTTTGCTGCACAGTTTTGGGTTAAGGGCGGTATCAATATTATCAATGGCAAAAAACTTTGGTGTATAGTCGCTAATGAATATGGTTAGATAGAATAGTACAAATAAAAAACCTTCGTTTGCGTTGCGGATATCGAATGATTTTAGGCCGTCTTCAAGATATTTATCAGATAAAGTAAATTCTCTGTCGGCGTTAATATCTTCATCAATAACAACACTTTCAAACCAATCAATTAAATAAAGATTATTGATTATTTCTTGGTATTGCTCCGGCTTTTCTTTTTTAATTATTTTTATTAATCTTAAAAGCCCTTCTCCTCTTGAGCCAGCAGGATCAATATAAGGTTCATTTATATTCACATTTCGCAAGAAAAAATTTTCCGGTGCGTAAATGATGTAGTCTGAAATCGCGAAAGATGATGTTATTGGCTTGTTTTCTGAAATTAGATTATTTATTTTTGTATTGGACTGTCTATAGTATTGAGTCCAGTCCTTTAAAATTTCTTCACGCCATTCTGTGTCGCTTTCTTTAGTCCTTAACACTCGATCTATAATTGAATTTAACGCAGCCGTATATTCTTCCTGAATGGAAGTTTGTATTTCTTTACCATTTATGGTGATCGTGTGAACCCAGTTAGAAAAAGGTTTGTTATCGTTATTAAAATCAAAATTTAATATATTCTTGGTTTCATCAAAAATTTTAATTTTTATTGCTTCTGAAATTATTTGCTCCTCGAACCCACTTCTAAAAGATTTTGAATCAGACATCCTTCCGCCTCTTGAAGCAATATTATTATATACAACATTGCCATTCATTCCCGCCGCCGCAAACACCAAGCTCTCCAAAATATTCGTTTTCCCACATCCATTCTCGCCAATAAGCACATTAAACCTGCCCAATTCAAGTGACAGGTTCTCCAGTGATTTGTAATTTTCTATTTCAACCTTTTTTATCATCCGTTGTTCTTAATGGCTGTAAACTTACCACAAAGCGGCAAATTGGCTAAAAAATTATACCAATATGTAAATATCTTTTTTGTCGGATTTCGTCCGCTGTATTCAAATGGCTCAATCATATTCCCACAGCCGAAGTGTGCGACGCAAAGAACGATCCTATGAAATACTATTGCCCGTCCCAAAACTCCTCACGTCCTCTCCCTTGTAATCCACTTTCCGACTTCCGGCGCAACATACTGCCGCATTTGGTTAAGCAGGCCTTCAATATCATTGTCTATTAAAAGCATCTGGCGGTTTATCCCTTTTAAAAAGCCCTTTTCAACCATGGTTTGCACCATGGCCACCAGGCTGTTGTAAAAGCCCGCAATATTTAGCAGGCCCATCGGTTTTTTGTGCAAGCCAAGCTGCCCCCAGGTAAGCATCTCAAAAAACTCTTCCATTGTGCCGTAGCCGCCGGGCAGGGCAATAACACCGTCGCAGAGGTCATTCATTTTGGTTTTGCGCTCGTGCATGGTTTCAACAATAATTAGCTCTGTCAAGCCCGCGTGGGCAATTTCTTTTGTCTGCAAAAATCGTGGCAACACGCCAATCGCCTTGCCCCCAGCCTGTAAAGTAGCATCCGCCACGGCACCCATCAATCCTACCATGGCGCCGCCATACACCAGGCCGATATTTTGCTCGGCAAGTGTTTTGCCAAGCAGCTCCCCCTGCTCCGTAAATATATCGTCTGTCCCTGAACTTGATCCGCAAAAAACAGTAATCCAATTCATAATACAAATTTGAAAATTTGGGAATTTGAAAATTTGGGAATTTGAAAATTTGAAAATGCACACAGAATGCGTGGCAAATTATGAAATGAAACAATATCCAATCTCTTATAATCAAAAAAACAAAGAGGCCGTTGCTCCTAACAGACAAAAAGCCCGGCAACTTGTTGTTACCAGGCCTTTTACTTTAATTATTAATTTTTTGAAAAATTTTGGCAATTGAAAATTAACACCTCGTCCGCATTTCAATTTTCAAATTAAGCGGTTCTTCTCATTTTCAAATTTTCAAATTCCCAAATTTTCAAATTAAACCATTGTTTTCAAATTAGTATCTATAGTGTTCCGGCTTAAACGGCCCAACTTTGGATATCCCAAGGTAACCGGACTGCTCGTCGGTAAGCTCGTCCAGTTCCACGCTTATTTTGGCGAGGTGCAGGCGCGCAACTTTTTCATCAAGGTGCTTAGGCAGCACATATACCTTGTTTTCGTAATTGTTGTGGTGCAGCCAAAGCTCAATTTGTGCCAGTACTTGGTTGCTAAAGCTGTTGCTCATCACAAAGCTCGGGTGCCCAGTGGCGCAGCCAAGGTTTACCAGGCGGCCCTCGGCCAGAATAATAACATCTTTGCCTTCAATATTGTACAGGTCAACCTGTGGTTTGATGGTGTCTTTCGTATGGCCGTAGTTGTTGTTTAACCAGGCAATGTCAATCTCAATATCAAAGTGGCCTATGTTACAAACAATAGCCTTGTCTTTCATATTGCGAAAATGCTTCTCGGTAATCAGGTCGCGGCAACCGCTGGCAGTAACTATAATATCGGCTTCCTTTACCGCGTCAACCATTTTCTTTACTTCAAAACCATCCATGGCTGCTTGCAGTGCGCAAATGGGGTCAATCTCTGTAACAATCACACGGCAACCGGCGCCTTTGAGTGAAGCGGCTGAGCCTTTGCCCACATCGCCATAACCACCCACAACGGCAACTTTGCCAGCAAGCATAATATCGGTGGCACGGCGTATGGCATCCACCAAACTTTCCTTGCAACCGTATTTGTTGTCAAATTTCGACTTTGTAACCGAGTCATTCACGTTAATGGCCGGTATGGGCAACGTGCCTTTGGCCATGCGCTCGTATAGGCGGTGAACGCCGGTGGTGGTTTCTTCGCTAAGGCCTTTAATGTTATGTATAAATTCAGGGTATTTGTCAAACACCATATTGGTAAGGTCGCCGCCATCATCAAGAATCATGTTCAAGGGTCTGTCCGTGCCGCCAAAAAACAGGGTTTGCTCTATGCACCAGTCAGCATCTTCCAGACTCTGGCCTTTCCATGCAAACACGCCAACGCCTGTGGCGGCAATGGCAGCGGCGGCATGGTCCTGTGTGCTGAAAATGTTGCAACTGCTCCAGCGTACTTCGGCACCAAGGGCAACCAGGGTTTCAATCAACACCGCTGTCTGGATGGTCATGTGCAGGCAACCTGCCACGCGCGCGCCTTTTAAGGGCTGCGAAGGGCCAAACTCGGCACGTATCGCCATCAAACCCGGCATCTCTGCCTCGGCAAGGCGAATTTCCTTGCGGCCCCAGGCTGCGAGGCTAATGTCTGCTACTTTGTATGGAAGATCAAGCTGTATCTTCTCCGCTATTGTTGACATATATTTTTGTTTAGGCAGCAAAAATACGCTGGCAGTATAAAATAATGCACAACTAAATAAATTTGGAATAAAATTATATAAAATGAGACATTTGCAGGATAAACATATAACCGCTTATGGCAAATATCACCAAAAAAGAAGAAACCGCTGTTGCTTCCGCCACGCTGGACGAAAAGGACTTGCTAATCCTGCGCTTACTACAGCAAAATGCAAGGATAACGGTAAAGGAGATATCCGACACCATACATCTTAGCACCACACCGGTGCACGAGCGCATAAAGCGCATGGAAGAAACCGGCGTTATAAAGCAGTACGCCACCCTGGTTGACCACGCAAAAGTAAAAAAAGGCCTGATGGTTATTTGCTATGTGAGCCTAAAACAACACAATAAAAACGCCGGTTTAAAATTTATAAAGGCCATACAAGAGATGAACGAGGTAATTGAATGCTACAATATTAGCGGCGAGTTTGATTTTATGCTCAAGGTGGTTGCCGAAAACATGGATGCCTATTACGATTTTCATGTAAACAAGCTAAGCCAAGTGGAGAACATGGGCCACCTGCAAAGCGTATTTGTGATGGGGATAATAAAGCAGACGCATCAATTGGTGTATTGAGAGAGTGAATCGTGAATTGTGAAGGAGGATGGAACGCCCGTCCGAACGGTCATCCGGGCGGGCTGATTGTCAGGATAATCAAGATCATCGGGATTTCTGTTTCTTGTCTGCGTCAATCATGAAAAATCCTAATAATCAGCGTTCTATCTTATCTTAATGACCCGTCCACCACCGCACACCAACTGTAACAAAAGCGTACACCCTCCATCATCGCCACCTAACACAACCCATTGTATATCAGCAACAAATAAAACTGGTATTTTTATGGTTACGGCTATTGCATATTTTACTTTTGTCAGTTAATGTGTGGGCTTTCCTTAACTGTCAACTGTCACAATGTGATCCCTTTGGGAAAAACTTAAAACTATTTTCACATGTTTAGAAACTATTTCAAAACCGCGTGGCGCAATCTAGCGAAGAATAAATTTTATACCCTTATAAACATCGCCGGGCTTACGGCTGGGTTATGCATTGGCATGCTGATAATACTATGGGTACAGGATGAGTATAGTTACAACGGCTTTCATTCACAGGCCAAAAACATTTATAAGCTGGAGAACAGGGTGGGCACCGGCAGCAGTGTGCAAATATGGACCGAAACCTGCGCACCCATCGGCCTAATGGCAAAGGAGCAGTTGCCCGAAGTAAGGGGAGTGGTACGTACGACTGAGGATCATTTTTATTCGGCCTACAAATATGGAGACAAGGTGTTTGGGGAGGATCATGCCATGTTTGCCGACCCGACATTTTTTACCGTGTTCGATTTTAAATTACTGCAAGGCAGTGCTTCAAGCCCGTTCCCCAACAATAACAGCGTTATCATAAGCGAAACAACCGCCAAGCGATATTTTGGTAATGACAACCCTATGGGTAAAGTAATTGTTGCCGACAACAAGGAAACCTTTACGGTGAGCGGCGTAATGAAGGACATCCCCAAAAACAGCGATATAAAAGCCGACATGGTTTTCCCCATGGGATATTTTAGGCAGGTTAACTACGGCAACAAAACCGGCCAGGCAAGCATGGAGCATGATTTTGTACAATTTAACTATTATACCTATCTCCTTCTACAGCCAGGCACCGACCTTGCCGCATTGGCTACCAAACTTCGTAACATCCATCTTAAAAACAAAGCGGACGACACTGATATCCTGTACCTGCCAGAATCTTTGTTAAGCACCCATTTATACAGGTCAGACGGTACAGACAAAGGCGCCGCCACCGTTAGCATATTCACCATTATCGCACTGCTTATATTGGCCATTGCCTGTATAAACTATGTTAACCTTTCCACCGCCCGCTCCATGCTTCGCGCCAAGGAAGTAAGCATGCGCAAAATAGTTGGCGCGGCCAAGCTGCAATTGTTTATGCAGTTCATCATTGAAACAGCTTTGCTGTTTGCCTTTGCCGCATTCGCGGCCATTGCGCTCATGTATATCGTCATTCCTTTTTTCAACCAGGTTTCAGGCAAGCAACTGATAATAAACCTGGGCGATTACCATCAATGGATGATTCTTGCGCTCACCATCACCGGCACGTTGCTGGCATCTAGCATATACCCCGCCGTGCTGCTGTCGTCCTTTGAACCGTTGAAGGCTTTGAGGGGTAGGATAACCTCGGGCACAGGCGGCGCCACTTTCCGCAAGGTGCTGGTTGTAACACAGTTTGTAATTTCAGTGGTGCTTATCACGGGCACAATCGTTATAAGCGGGCAGCTAAGCTATATACGCTCCAAGGAACTGGGGTATGACAAATCGTACGTCTTCAGGCTTGGCATGCGCGAAATGGGCGGACATTATGAATCAGTAAAAAACCAATTGCTAAAGCAGCCCGGCGTGATGGCTGTTACGCGCGCATCAAACGACATAATAGATTTAGGCGCCGAAACGGGCAGCAACGATTGGGACGGCAAGCTGCCCGGCCAAACAATGATGGTGCACCCCATGAGCATTGACAAAGACTTTATCCCGTTTTTTAAGCTACAAATGGTACAGGGCAGCAATTTTACAGACGCGGTTGCAGATTCAACACACTTTATTTTGAATGAGGCCGCCGTGCAGGCCGCAGCCATAAAAGACCCCATAGGAAAACGTTTCAAGTTATGGGGCACGCAGGGCACTATTATAGGCGTGGCAAAGGATTTTCATTTTGCCTCGCTAAGGCAAAAAATTGAGCCGGTGGTGTTTTACCATAACCCCGGCAACGATTACCAGTTGTATATAAGAACCACTGGGAAAGACGCGCCAAAGGCCGTTGCAGCCGCCGAGGCCGCGTGGAAACAATACAATCCCGGCTTCCCTTTCAATTATGTTTTTCTGGATGATACATTTAACAGCCTCTACAGTAGCGAGCAGCGCACCGGCACCTTGTTTAATGCATTTGCCGCGATAGCCATCTTTATTTCCTGTCTTGGGTTGCTGGGGCTTGCAGCCTACACGGCGCAAGTACGTACCCGCGAAATAGGCGTGCGCAAAGTGCTTGGCGCCAGCGTAAGCGAAATCATCCGCCTGCTGGCAACGGATTTTGTAAAGCTTGTGCTGGTGGCAATAGTCATAGCCACGCCCGTGGCCTGGTTCGCCATGAACAAGTGGCTGGAGGGCTTTGCCTATAAAATAAACATCGGCTGGGCAGTGTTCCTGCTGTCTGGCGTAATCGCGGTGCTGATTGCGTTTATAACCATCAGCTTTCAATCTGTGAAAGCAGCACTGTCAAACCCGGTGAAGAGTTTGAGGACGGAATGATGGACGTGAATCGCGAGTGGTGAATAGTGAGTGGTGAGTGGTGAATGACTGTGTTTAGTTAAGGTTATAGCATGAAAATGAATGTTCCGGAGGAACACAATATTGGTAGAAAATGCGAGTAAACAAACAATGGCATGCCGTAGGTATGCAATATTGTGTACCTATAGCACACTATAAACTGTAATGACTCATTTTGCTACCGATATTTTGTCCTTACAGGACGGGAAAGGGTATTATTAATGTTTAACTAAACGACATTGAATCGTGAATCATGAATGGGGGCGGAGGTAGAACGCCCGCCCGACTGGCCGTTCGGACGGGTCTTTCTTTGCGCCTCGGTGGAGAGTGATTGCCTTATTATTATTATGGTGAGGTTAAAATGTTTTGATGAGATGGGGAAGATTTTGGTGACAAGCTGTTGAATAAAAATGAGGCTTCTGTTGCCACGCTCGGTTTATCGTTCGGAACTATGGGGAGCAAAACCTGCCGGCAGTGGTTTTGCCTTGCCTATTGCGTGGTGGCTGTATATCTTTTCTTCGTGTTTTGTTTTACGAATATCCTGTCAGGGCATTTTATTACACCTCCATAGGCCAAGCCACGTTTAGAGCGGCTGCAGCTTTTTTTGCCTTATATTCTATGGTGAGCTTGGGATCGTTTTGTCTTCTAATAAATACTGCGCTAACAATTCATATTTCCCCGTAAAGCTCTCAGTATACTTTTTAACAACTGGCCGATAAAATTCAATCAGTTCCGGAAGTTTAGGGTTATTGGTTAATTTGGCAACGATGATGGCAAGAAAGCTATTATGGGCATGATTATAAGCAATCACCTTCCACCCGTCTGGGGTGCTGTTAAGCTTTTTTTCAAGAAACTCGATATCTGAATAGGCTTTAAAATACCCCTTTACAAATGAATGATAAAAAGATATTTCTTCTTTGGCCGCTACTTGTACATCTTCTACCGTGTATGTTGGGCTTATTGCGGACACCAAACCATCTGCTTTTTTTTTGTCATGCCCCAACGACCATGATTTTTTGTATGACTTACCCCAAGCCTTCTTTTTGATTTCTTCTACGGCATTTATCATTATCTCATATTTGGGCAGCACCTGTGAAAACGCAGGCCACGCCTCAAATCGGTATTCATACTCACCGGTAGCAACCTTCTTTACAAATGAATTTTTGGGGGCTATATATGCAAAACCCTCTTTACCAAGTTCTGCATTAAGCAAATCAAAAAAAATTTCTTTCCTATTCATTCTTTTCTTTGTTGTATTTGTTAACTCTTTTAATATCGGCTTTTGGTGTAGCCCCTCATCATAACCTGCGGCGCAAATGAACGGGGCATCGGCTTTTATTCAGCGAATAGTTTATTGTTTTTAAATGATCAATACGTTGCCCTTCCCCCCGAAATATCAAAAATAAAACCGGTGTTAAAGCTTGCCTCTTTTGAAACAATCCATGTTGCGAGGGATGCAACTTCTTCAATCCTCCCGAGGCGTTTCATGGGAATTTTGGCAAGCATATAAGCCAGATGTTCAGGGGCGGTGTTTTCATTCATGACTGTTTTTATAACGGCGGGGGCAAGGCCGTTAATGGTAATGCCGGTTTCGGCGTACTCCTTGCCAACGCCCTTCACAAGGCCGATAACACCCGCTTTCATGGATGAATAACCGGTCATAAAAGGGTTGCCTTCCTTGCCCGCGATGGATGCAATAAGTAGAACGCGGCCGTAATTGTTTTTCTCCATTTCCTTCAGGGCATGCTTCGTCATGAGAAACGAGCCCCGCAGGTTGATGCTATAAACCTTGTCGTACGCCTCCGTTGGGTAGTCAGTAATTTTTGTGCTGGTTGGCCCTATAATGCCAGCGGAGTTTACCATAATGTCAATCTTTCCAAACCTCGCTGCAGCTTGTTGTATGGCTTGCTGCACCTGGGTTTCATCAGATATATCCACTACAAATCCTTCTGCGTTATATCCTTTTTCCCTAAAATCAGTTACAGTTTTTTGCAGCAGGCTTTCATTAATATCAAACAAAGCCACTGCACCGCCTTCGGATGCGATGCGTTCGGCAATTCCTTTGCCCAGCCCTTCCGCGCCACCCGATATAACCGCAATCTGGTTTTCAAATCTTTTCATATGGCTCTATTTGCTGTCTAAGTAATTCTGGATTGGCTGGCATGTATTACCATGGGCCATCGACTATGGACTTCCCCGCATGTATTTCCATGCCCAAAATTGGCCATGCGTATCCGGCGAATCAGAAAAATCCGTTAAATCGTGGTGCCAAAAAACAACGCTTTCAATTCATTCGCTTCAGCGGGACTCATCTTACCACCAAGTATCAGGCGTATCTGCCTTCTGCGCAAGGCACCATCATACAGCCTCTTCTCTTCTTCTGTTTCAGGTATTATTTTAGGCACAGGCCTTGGCTTGCCGTGCGGGTCCAAGGCTACAAACGTAAAGTAGGCTTCATTGCTTTCGTATTTGTACTGGTGCAGCATATCCTCCCCCCAAACCTGTATATGTATTTCCATGCTGGTGGTAAAGGCACGGGTTACCTTGGCCTCGATGTGCACGATATTGCCAAGCTTGATTGGGTTTTTAAAGCTTATGTTGTCCACGCTGGCCGTCATGCTGGGGGCGTTGCAATGCTTGCTGCTGGCCATGGCCGCGGCAATGTCCATCCAATACATCAGGCGGCCGCCCATAAGGTTGCCAAAGCCATTTGTGTCGTTTGGCAATACCAGTTCATTCATTACGGTGTGGCTGCTTGCGGCTCTTTTTTCTTCCATTTGGGTGGTTTGGGTGCAAATATAAACAGGAAGGGGTGATAATGGGCGTGGGATTGTGAACGGGGATTTGGGTGGATTGAAATGATTTGGAAGATTAGATCAAGAGAGTCTCGTAAATAATTACACACTGAAAATATACCATGCGAAGAAAGCACTATCCATTGTCGTCTGATGTGAAAATAAGATTATGGTTAGTTGCTAAATAAGCAGTTAGTGCATCTATAAAAATGTCAGGCTGCATTTCCTGAGTATTTTGCAGCACATAGAGGCTGTTTTTAGCATCTCGCATTTGTAAAAAGTGTTGGGGAGAAAAAAGGTTGAGCATCGCGTACTCATAAATGCTAAACCTAACTTTTTTGTAGCGCTAAATAAATGTTTGTTGTTCTTCCGGCGATAAATTTTTATTGGCCGGCAATATGTTTTCTGCATCCCTTGGCATCGCGTAGAATGCGAACGAAATAGCGGGGTTTTCCCGCCAGTAGTCCCGCATAATGTAAAGGCAGGTAGTAATTACCCTGAACGCATCACCGTCGTTAAAAATTTTCTTATAGGCATTACGTGCTCCCTTGTCTTTAAGGTCACAATATTTAATGGCGGCCATCCTGAAAGGGAACACTTCGATGGTCACAAAATATTTACGATGGGGTGTTTTAAAACGGTAGTATATTTTATTCACGGGCTCGGGACCCACGCATTCCTGTTGGGTTACTTTCTGGTAAGCATAGGGTTTGTCAAACATTGGTCAAGGCTAAAAAATTCGTAAGCATTGTTTCGGGTAGCCATTTGTACATCAGGGGGAATAACCGTAAAATGGATATGGCTTTTTAGCAACGGAAGGGATTGGCCTGCTTGGGGTACATTATTTACATGCGAAGTCTCGCTCTGTAAAATGCGTTCCTTTTTTATCGGAATTTTTCCAATATTTAGTCGTTTTTTATGTGTAATTTGTATACCCATTATAGCGGCTAAGTTAACATAAGCCCCCCATTTAACGGTTTAATTTTTTTATAAAACAACTCCTTTTCATAAATAACTTAAAATCAAATAGTTGTATTTTGCAGAAACATAGGGATATAGTAGGAGGAATGTCTCTATTTGAATGTATAGGGGGTTGTAGCGTTCTTACTACTAAAAAATAATGGCAAATAGCCATTGCCGAAAATAGATAAACAACGACGAATGGAAAACACAGGCGAAATAATATTGTACCAAACCCAGGATGGCCAAACCAAAATACAGGTGCAGTTAACGGATGAAACCGTTTGGCTTACCCTTGGCCAAATGGTGGAACTTTTTCAAAAGGCAAAGTCCACTATAAGTGAACATATCAACAACGTTTTTACTGAAGGGGAACTGGATGAAAGTTCAGTTGTTCGGTTTTTCCGAACAACTGCCGCAGACGGCAAAAGTTATAACACCAACTATTACAACCTCGATGTCATAATTTCCGTGGGTTACCGGGTAAAATCACATAGGGGCACGCAGTTTCGTATATGGGCAACCCAGCGTTTGCGCGAATACATAATAAAAGGTTTTACGCTTGACGATGAACGCCTGAAGGCCGCCGGCAACACCAATTATTTTAAAGAACTACAGGAGCGGATAAGGGACATACGCAGCAGCGAAAAAGTTTTTTACCAACAAGTTCGCGATATTTACGCCACCAGTATTGACTACGACCCACATGCCAAACAAACACAGCAATTTTTTGCCGTTGTGCAAAACAAATTATTATGGGCAATAAGCGGCAACACTGCGGCGGAAATTATTGGAAGCAGGGCCAATGCCCGGCAGCCAAACATGGGCTTGACAACATGGGCCAACGCGCCGGGCGGCACCATACGCAAAACAGATATTACCGTAAGTAAAAACTACCTTACGCAGCCGGAAATTACAGCGCTAAACTTGCTGGTTGAGCAGTACTTGGCATTTGCCGAAGCGCAGGCGCAGGCTCAAAAGCCCATGTATATGAAGGACTGGGTCAAGAAACTAAATGAGATATTAACCATTAACGACCGCGAAATATTGGAACATGCAGGTAAAATAACCAAGCAGCTTGCCGATGAAATTGCCGCAACGCAATTTGAAGCGTACAGCAAACACCAACAGCAGATAACCCAAAAGGCAAGCCTGAAAGAATTGGAAGACGATGTTAAAGCGCTAAAACAAAAAAAAGGCAAGCCCGGAAAATAGCAGCATTTTGAACGCGGCAAGCAAGCAACAGAAAGCGTTGCGCATCAATAATGCCCCTTTAACGAATACACTTTCAGTGTATTGTTTTCAATTTGATAAACGTATCTGTGCTCATATGTGATCCTTCTCGACCATTTGCCCGCAAGTTGATATTTCAGCGCTTCGGGTTTGCCAAGACCATGGTATGGGTCTTGCACAATAGCTTCTGTTAGCTGGGCAATCCTTTTTAAAACAGCTTTATTGCCAGTCGTAATCCAAAAGTTTAAGTGTTCCTCAGCTTTGGGCAGGTATATTATTTCCACAAGTTATTCAATTCTTCCATGGTGATTTTTTTCCCTTTCCCGGCTTTAAAATCCTCATCCCCCTGCAGTACCATATCCACAAACTCCTGGTTATAAGGCTTTTCTGCTTTCGTTACTTCAAATTTTATTTTAAGGGCTTTCATAAAAGCTTTTAAGGCATTAACCTGTTCAATATTTTCGGGGTGTGCTATAAATACATTTTGCGTTTGCATAATACTTTTTATTAGTTATTTTTGATTTGTTCAATTTGAGGGTTTTGCCATGTTTCAAAGATACAAATTTCCATGGTAATATGGATTTCCTTTGCTCACCATAGCTCCGAACGATGAACTGAGCGTAGCAAGAAAAGCCGCCACAGAATTGTATCGCCGGTCACCAAAAAATTTCCTGTGGTATTTTCCTTACTCAAAAGTACTACCATTGATTGCTTTTACTAAACCGGTTTCGTAGATTTTGTCGCACAAATTACGCAGGTATTAAAAAAAGCAGGATATTTACCATAGGATTTTACAGGAACAGACAAAGAAAGATTGCTTGGAATTTAACATCACTACTTTTCGCAAAGCATTTTATACAACGATAAAACAACAACAATGAATTCAGTTTTAAGCCAGGTGGAAGCCGCGCCATTAGCCAGTTTGGACGAATGGGAGGAAGACCTGCTGAAACGTTACCCCGACCCTGAAACGATTGCCCAGGGCAAAAAAACAGAGGAATACCGTAATTACGATACACCGGTGCGTGACACGGTTCGCGAGTTTTACCGCCTAAACCACACCTACCAGACCCATGATTTTGTGGTGGAGAAAAAAGCCAATTTTTTAAAGTTTGATAAAAAAGAAATGTCAGTTTGGGATGCCTTCCAGTTTTTAAACCAATTGGTGGACGACTCCGACCCGGACACGGACTTGGATCAATTGCAGCACCTGTTGCAGACCTCCGAAGCCATACGCGCGGACGGCCACCCGGACTGGATGGTGCTGGCTGGTCTGTTTCACGACATGGGCAAGGTATTGTGCCTGTTTGGCGAGCCACAGTGGGCAGTGGTAGGGGATACATTTCCTGTTGGCTGTGCTTATTCAGACAAGATTGTTTACCCCGAATATTTTGTAAATAATTCTGATTACAATAACGAGGTGTACAGCACCAAATACGGTGTGTACGAGCCCAACTGCGGATTGGACAATGTGCATTTGTCGTGGGGGCATGACGAATATGTGTACCACATGATGAAGGATTACCTGCCCGAGCCTGCCTTGTATATGCTGCGTTACCACAGCTTTTACCCTCAGCACAAGGAACATGCATACGGCCATTTGATGAATGCACACGACCATGAAATGTTTAAATGGGTTGACCTGTTTAACCCGTACGACCTGTATTCCAAAAACCCGGTTCAGCCAAACTGGAAGGAGTTGAGGCCGTATTATGAAAACTTGGTGGCTAAGTATTTGCCATCAACTATTAAGTTTTAGCAAGTTGTTTGATCATTGTGATAGTTAGCCCTGCGGGATTGCCTGCGGGGCTTTTTGGTTTTAAGGGTTTTCATTTTATTCGAATCAAGTCCCCATCGTCAAACCCAACTGTAATGGCTTGCGCTTGGTTGAAAAATGATTTTTTATATATTTCCGTGTCCGTAAATTCTTTTACCTTATCGATAATTATTTTTTCAACTTCTTGCCAATCCAGCCCTTTAAATTCCTTTGCGGGTAAATCAAGATAAACCATTTTTGGCAATAGGTCACCCGTACCTGCACACCAGTCTTCACTATCTTGGTCGTAATAATCAGATCCTATTAAATACATCTTATAACCTGCTTCAGCAAGGCTCTCAAAAATGCCAAAATTATAAGCGACGATGTCTTTGCCAGGGTATCCCTCTTCGATAATGATTTTGATCCAGCGGTCAAATAATTCGCTAAATTTCATAACGGGGTTTGTTTTGCCGGCTACTAAATTAAAATATTTTTTTTGCTCAACTGGGTCAGAAGCAATTAGACTAAAATCGACATCTTTGATTTAAACGGCACAGTTAATCTTACAAACCTTACTTTCGCAGCCTTATAAAAACTTATGGCAACAACAATAAAAGTTAACAGCAACGGATCCTTAAGAATTGAAGGCGATATTCAATTGGTTGATAAAGATGGCGAAGCCTACGATTTGGCCGGCAGGGATGTTATTGGCCTTTGCCGCTGCGGGCAGTCGAAAAACAAGCCTTTTTGCGATGGTTCGCACAAAGAGGGTTTTGAGCATGATGCCATTGCTTTCAGCCTGCCGCCCAAAAAGGTGGTATAAAGGCTTGCAAGCAGGCACTGCCCGTATTAAACAACAGTTCCTCAACACGATATCCACACAACCTGCTAAAAAGCTTTTTTTACTTATACCAACGTTAACGATATTCGCAGTTGGAAAGTTTTTTACTATGGAATTGTCGTTTGATAACACACAGGTTGCCTTTGCCTATAAATCGGATAAAGAACTGAGACATGCCCGTTGGTTGCTTAAAACCATGCATTACAGCTGGTTTGTTGCCGTGGGCACCCGGCTGACACCATTTTTGATGAAAACCGGCCTTCCGGTGGATGGCTTGATACGCGCAACCATATTTAAACAGTTTGTAGGGGGTGAAACGCTGGAACAAACGGCAGAAACGGGCAGGCTGCTCAGCGGTTACAATGTTCAAGTAATTTTGGATTACGGGGTGGAAGGCAAGGAAGGCGAGGCTAATTTTGACCATGCGGCCGATGAATTTATAAACGTTATAAATTATGCTGCCACTCAAAGCAATATTCCGTTTATCAGCATAAAGGTTACGGGTATTGCCCGTGTCGGCCTGCTTAACACGCTAAATGACGCCCCGCGCATACGCAGCGGCATACACGACCATGAAGACGAGATTGACGAGTGGGAGCGGGTTAGGGAAAGGATGTTTCGTATTTGCGCCGCTGCCGCTGAAAAAGGGATTGGGGTGCTGGTTGATGCCGAAGAAAGCTGGATACAGGACCCGGTTGACAGGCTGGCGATAGAAATGATGGAGATTTTCAACAAAGAGAAAGCCATTGTTTATAACACCATACAATTATACCGGCACGACAGGCTACGGTTTTTAAAGATGAGCCACCAGATAGCCCGCCAACAGGATTTTATATTGGCCGTTAAGTTGGTGCGTGGCGCTTACATGGAAAAAGAGCGAGACCGCGCCCTTTTGATGAACTACGACAGCCCCATACAGCAGAACAAATCTTTTACTGACGGGGATTATAATGCAGCGATAAATTTTTGTGTGGACAATATCAACACGACCGCCTTTATTGTTGCATCCCACAACGAATACAGCAACCTTTTTGCCGCAGAATTGTTGGATACAAAGGGCATACCCCACAACCACGAGCATGTGCATTTTTCCCAACTGTTTGGCATGAGCGACAATATAACCTTTAACCTTGCCAAAGCCGGGTATTCCGTAAGCAAGTACCTGCCTTTCGGCCCGATACGCGAAGTAATACCCTACCTTATGCGCCGCGCCCAGGAAAACAGCAGTGTAAGCGGCCAAACCGGAAGGGAATTGCTGCTTATTAATAAAGAATTGAAGAGAAGGAAGAAGGAATAGGAGCGCGGGTTTGCTACAATCACTCTGCAAATATGCTGGATAGCAGATACTGCTACATGTAGAATCCACATCTTCTCCCCAAACCTTACACCTTCCACCTTATCCCTTTAACCTTTTTACTAACTTGCACCCATGCAGCAATTCCAGCAATTACTTCAACATATTTTCGATAACGGGGTTTCAAAAACCGACCGCACCGGCACGGGAACCACCAGTTGCTTTGGCTACCAGATGCGGTTTGATCTGCAGAAAGGCTTCCCCATGGCTACCACTAAGAGGCTTCACCTTAAAAGCATTGTGTACGAACTTCTCTGGTTTTTGCGCGGCGAAACCAACATCAAATACCTGAAAGAGCATGGCGTAAGCATTTGGGACGAATGGGCGGATGAAAACGGAGAGCTTGGCCCTGTTTACGGCAAGCAATGGCGCAGCTGGCAGGGTGCCAATGGCCAAACCATTGACCAAATAAGCGATGCCATCAAACAAATAAAAAACAACCCGGACAGCCGCCGTATTATTGTAAGCGCCTGGAATGTGGCCGAATTGCCGGAAATGGCGCTGATGCCCTGCCATGCATTGTTTCAATTTTATGTGGCGGATTGCAAGCTAAGCTGCCAGTTGTACCAACGCAGTGCGGATGTGTTTTTGGGGGTGCCTTTCAATATTGCGTCCTACGCATTGTTGACACTTATGGTGGCACAGGTTTGCAACCTCCAGCCTGGTGAATTCATACATACTTTCGGGGATGTTCACCTATACAATAACCACATTGAGCAGGCCAAATTACAGCTATCCCGCACGCCGTTTCCTTTGCCAACCATGCGGCTTAACCCTGACGTGAAAGATATCTTCAGCTTTAATTTTGAAGATTTTACATTGGAAAATTACCAATACCACCCGGCCATTAAAGCGCCTGTTGCGGTGTGAACGGGTTTCAGGTTTCAAGTTACCAGTTACAAGTTTCGACAAAAATACTCTGTTAAGCGCTTTATGATTTATGGCCTGTAAATAACTAGGCTAAGAAAATTCGCTCCAAAAAACCGGTAACTTGCAACCGGTAACCAGCAACTTTTAACTTGCACTCAAATGATTATATCCTTAGTGGTGGCAGCCTCAGAAAACAATGCCATTGGCAAGAATAACAAACTGCTTTGGCACCTGCCCAACGATTTAAAGTTTTTAAAAAACATCACATGGGCCATGCCGGTGGCCATGGGCAGGAAGTCGTTTGAGTCAATGGACAGCAAGCCCTTAAATGGCCGGTTAAATATCGTCATAACGCGTCAAAGTGGTTTTAAAGCACCTGGCGCGGTGGTGGT
>Ga0207091_1052_pt1 | contig 27915 bp, 29 predicted proteins | sample Alteio_BWMinHeat_47_FD_153534 | JGI IMG/M metagenome (GOLD analysis project Ga0207091, IMG submission 153534) | Enriched cells from forest soil in Barre Woods Harvard Forest LTER site, Petersham, Massachusetts, United States -... | ecosystem: Environmental > Terrestrial > Soil > Temperate forest >... | reverse complement strand
CTTTTTAGGCAACGATTCAACTATTAATTCGTAGGAGTCATCAATCAATTTCTTTAAGAGCGATGATGCAATAGTGCCGTCTATTATAATCGTGTTCCAGTGCTGTTTGTTCATGTGATAGCCCGGTTGGATGGCATCGTACTGCTCCCTTAATTCAATTGCCCTGTCAGGGTCACACTTCGCATTAAATTGCAATGGGTTGGCAGAAAGAGAAGTTAATAAAAACATCTTGTCGGCTACTTTAAACACCAGCGTATCCTCCCCGAATGGAAAGCCATCCTCAACTCCTTTTTTTGCGAGGCAATATGCACGCAGTGTTTCAATATTCATGGCAGTAAATTATTCTTGATTATTATGACACACGACGAATTTAATGTTTTCAAGCATAAAAAAGCCGGTAAATCTTACCGGCCTTCCATTAAAAATTCACACAACAAAATTTCTTACAATAAGCCCTTGCCTGCCAAGTATTCTGCTATTTGCACCGCATTGGTGGCAGCGCCTTTGCGTAAGTTGTCGCTTACAATCCACATGTTAAGCGTATTGGGCTGGGTTTCGTCCCTGCGCAGCCTGCCCACAAATACTTCGTCCCTTTCGTGCGCCCATAACGGCATGGGGTATAATGCCTCGGCTGGATTGTCCTGCACAACCACACCTGGGGCTTCGCTCAATAGCTGTCTTACTTCGTTAATATCAAAATCATGTTCAAATTCCACATTTACGCTTTCGCTATGGCCGCCAATAACAGGTATGCGAACGGTTGTGGCTGTTACGCGTATAGTATCATCCCGCATAATCTTTTTTGTTTCGTTCACCATCTTCATCTCTTCCTTGGTATAACCATTGTCCAGAAACACATCAATCTGCGGTATCACGTTCAAGTCAATAGGATACTTATACGCCATAACCCCTTCTTCTCCTCTGCGCTCGTTAAACAATTGGTCAACGGCCTTTTTACCAGTGCCAGTTACGCTTTGGTAAGTACTTACAACAATCCTTTTTATCTTATATTTCAGGTGAAGCGGGTTTAACGCCACCACCATTTGTATGGTACTGCAGTTGGGGTTCGCAATAATTTTGTCTGCCGCTGTCAATGCATCGGCATTCAGTTCAGGCACCACAAGTTTTTTTGTGGGATCCATCCTCCAGGCACTGCTGTTGTCAATCACGGTAATGCCGGCCTCGGCAAATCTGGGTGCCCATTCCAACGACGTGCTGCCACCCGCGCTGAATATAGCCACCGCAGGTTTGGCTGCAATACCATCAGTCATGTTAACCACCTTGTACTTCTCACCCTTAAATTCCACTTCCTTGCCAACTGACCTTTCACTTGCTACCGGAACAAGTTCCGTAACCGGGAAATTTCTTTCTGCTAAAACCTGTAACATTTTGGTGCCAACCAAGCCTGTGGCGCCTACAACAGCTACTTTCCTTTTGTCCTCCTGGCCTCCTGCAATTTGCAGAAGGGATTTTTTTTGGTTAATGAGTATTATCAATCGTGAATCGTCAATCGTGAGTCGTGAAAATCTCAAGCTTTTTGTTGATTTTCGCTTCCTTATTCTGCATTGCCATCTGGTTTTTGCCACAAAAAAAGCCTTCTCGTTTTGGAGAAGGCCTGTCTTTTATGTTTAGCATACGCAAACTCTAAGCACCTTCCCCGGCGGAACCGTGTTTCTTAGTGCCCTTTGTATGTGCCATTACCATTTTCATTGCGACGCAAAAGTAAATAGCCGTGTTGATTTTACCAAAATTGAATTAATTTGTGTGCGAAATAACTGACCATGGGTAAAATTCTGGTGCTGGTTAAGTACGTGTTTCTCATTTATAGTACAGACATTTATGAATCGAGAAAGCATATACACGTAACCTATAATGTTGCCGGTTACAAAAAATCATGTAAGTTCTGGCTTGAGCCGAATGTTGAATTGGATGAGAATAAAACCGGTGGTTTTACAGAAGTTGAATTAACTGAAATTGGAAAGCTGATTGAAGCAAATAAAGAATTAATTTTACAACAGTTGGTTTTATTTTATCTTGGATTTCCCATAAAAGCAATAAAAAGATGACAACGACATTACATTATCCGGGTATTAAAAGTATTCAATTCATGAATAGCAGTATTTTATTTGTTCACTTGGACAATGAAAGAACATTTCTTGTACCGCTTGATAAATTTCCCATACTTAAAACCCTTTCAACTACAGCAAGAAATGATTTTGAAATAATAGACGATAAATACCTATCATTCCTTTCCATTGACGAGGTATTCAGCATCGAAGACCTAATTGGCCTGCAATAAGCAAAAACGCCCCAGTTTTAAACTAAGGCGCTTTTTACTTATTGACTTACTGACAAATGACTTATTGACTAGTACCTACCATATCTTAATCCTCGCACTGTCCGCCAAATACATTTTGTCACCAGGCTGTACATTAAATGCCTTGTAAAAAGGCGTAAAATTCATTAAAGGGCCGTTTACACGGTACATGGCAGGTGAATGCGGGTCTTCAAAAATCCTCAATCGTTGTGATTGGTCTTTTATCTTACTGCGCCAAATTTGCCCAAGGGAAATAAAGAACCGTTGGTCTGGCGTAAGCCCATCTATTGTAGTGGTATCCTGTCCTTCCTTGGTCATTTTAAAGGCTGCGTATGCTATGGCAACTCCGCCTACATCTGCCATATTTTCACCAGTGGTTAAGTCGCCGTTCACATGCAGACTGTCCAATACAACAAACGAGCTATACAACCGGCTTACTTGTTTTGCCTTTGCCTGAAACTTGGTATAGTCGTCCTTGCTCCACCAATTTTTTAAGTTTCCTTCCTTGTCGAATTGAGCGCCCTGGTCGTCAAAACCATGGGTCATTTCATGGCCAATCACCATGCCTATGCCGCCATAATTAACCGCGTCATCAGCGGTTGGGTCAAAAAATGGAAACTGCAATATGCCCGCAGGAAAAACAATTTCGTTATTGGTGGGATTGTAATAGGCGTTGATGGTTGGTGCGGTCATGCCCCATTCCATCCTGTCCACCGGCTTGCCTATTTTAGCGCTCTGGTAAGCAAACTCATTTTTGTTACACGACATAAGATTGTCAAAATATTTATTCCTGTCAATGGTTACTTTGCTGTAATCCCTCCATTTGTCAGGGTAGCCTATTTTTTTAAGAAAGGCATGCAGCTTGTCTTTTGCTTTGGCCTTGGTGCTATCACTCATCCAGTCAAGGTTGCCAATCCTTGATTCAAGTGCTGTTTGCAGGTTGTTTACCAGTTCAAGCACACGGCTTTTGGCATCGGCGGTAAAATATTTATTTACATATAACTGGCCCAAGGCATCACCGAGGTTGGCGTCGGTTGAAGCATAAATACGCTCCCAACGGGGCTTAATCTGTTGCTGGCCGCTTAATGTTTTGTTGTGGTATTCAAAACTTGCGTTAACAAAAGCGCTGCTTAATGAAGGCGCGGCATCATCCAGCACGTGGAATGCATAGTATGACTTCCAGGTATCTGCAGGCACAGATTTCAGTAAGTCGTTTAATTTCTGGTAATACGCAGGCTGCCCCACATTAACTGAATCGGCTTTTATGCCAAGACTGCCGAAAAAGCCTGACCAGCTTATCACGGGCGTTTTCTTGTCAAGGTCAGTCACAGCCAACTTGTTATAATTGGCTGGCACATCACGCAGCTCCACATTGGTCTTGTGGCTGCCTGCCATTTGTTTTTCAAGAGCATAAATGCTTTCGGCCTTCTTTGCCGCGGTTACGGAATCAACACCGGTTAGCGTGAATATTTTTATTATATACGATATATAAGCTTTTTGCACAGCTACCGTGGCCGCATCCGTTTTAAAATAATAGTCGCGGTCAGGCAGCCCCAGCCCGGTTTGGCCAAAGTTGGCTATGTTCATGCCGCTGTTTTTAAGGTCGGCGCCAGCACCCATTGCTATAATGTACGAGTGTTCTGTCTTCTGCATGTCGCTCTCGAACTGCAATATGCTTTTGGCATCCGTAAAGGCAGCAATCTTATCCAAATATGGCTTAACAGGTTGGTAACCCAACTTTTCAATAGTGGCAGAATCCAGCCCAGATGCATAAAAATCGCCCACCTGCTGCCCTATGCTGCCTTTGGTGTTTTGCGCTTGAGAAACCGAATCGAGTATGCCTTTTAAATGTTCCTTTGTGCGGTTAAATAACTCACGACCCGCGCCTATACTGGTTTCCGTGGAAGGGATAGTGGCTGTTTTAAGCCATTTGCCGTTAATGAACAAGAAGAAATTGTCCCCCGGTTTAACAGACGAATCCATATTGGCTGTCTCAATAAATTTTTGTCCGCTTACCCCGGCTGTTTGGGTATTGCAGGCTTGTAACATTGCCAAAGCCGCGGCCATTGGCATGATAGTCCATTTTTTCATGTGTGTATTTTGGAAACTGAAAAGTAAGAAATGTTTACAATGGCAAATATCTTTTTATTACGGCGGTAAAATAAAAAGCGTCCCGGCATTAACCGGGACGCCCATTATTATCATAATGATGTAAAATGCGATTTAACCCAAAGTGATATCAAAGTTTACCAACTCCACAAATTCCTGCAACCTATCGTCAATATCTCTCTTGGTTATTTCCTTCAGCCTTTGCGCGCCAAACTTCTCCACGCAAAAGCTTGCCATGGCACTGCCTATAATAATGGCTGTCTTCATATTTTCAAACGAAATATCCCTTGTTTTTGCCAAGTGCCCTATAAAGCCGCCCGCGAAAGTATCACCGGCACCAGTTGGGTCAAACACATCTTCCAAAGGCAATGCAGGTGCGAAAAACACGTCGTTGCCGCTAAACAACAATGCACCGTGTTCCCCTTTTTTAACCACAAGGTATTTGGGCCCCATCGTCAGTATTTTTTTGGCAGCCTTCACCATCGAAAACTCGCCGGTAAGCTGCCGGGCCTCGCTATCGTTGACCATCAAAACATCTACCATGCCAATCACTTCCAACAACCCTTTCAGAGCAACCTCCATCCAAAAATTCATAGTATCCAGCACAATCAACTTCGGCCTCTTATTCATTTGCCGCATAACCTGTTTTTGCACAGACGGCGCAAGGTTGCCCAGCATTACAAACTCGGCATCCTTGTAGCTTTCCGGCAACACGGGGTTGAAATCAGCCAGCACATTCAGGTCTGTTACCAGTGTGTCGCGGGTGTTCATGTCCATGTGGTACCGGCCGCTCCAGAAAAATGATTTTTTATCAGGTACAACCTCAATTCCATCCAGTTCGGCGCCGCGTTGTTTAAGGGTTTCCATTTCTTCCACGGGAAAATCATATCCCACAATGGATACTAATTGGATGGGCTTTACGAAATTGCTGGCTGCATAAGCAATGTAGGTGGCAGCGCCGCCCACAATCTTGTCCGACTTGCCAAAAGGGGTTTCGATATCATCAAAAGCCATGCTTCCTACAACAACAACAGACATAGTATTTTACGATTTACAGCCCGCAAACCTATTGCATTTAAGGGAAAGGGAGAAGTTTTAGTTCAGAGTTCCAAGGTTTACTGGTTCCAAAGTTCACGAGTTCCAGAGGTTCACGAGTTTGCGGGTTCACGAGTTCAAGGGTTCGATCGTTCACAGGCTAACGCGCCATGAAGTTAAAGGGTTTCAAAATTTTAGCGAACTGTTTTGATCACGAAACTTATGAACTCTGGAACTCGTGAACCTCTGGAACTCTTAAACCAATGAACTTGTGAACTCGTAAACTCGTGAACTTACTGAACTTGTTGCTACATTTGCCCCATGGCACGTATTCAGACCAATAAGGAAATCAGCCGCAAAGAGGTAATATTAAAAGCTTCCGCAGCCTTGTTCAGGGAAAAAGGATATAAGGCGGCCAGCATGCGCGACCTTGCCGTAAAAGTGGGGGTTGAGGCAGCCAGCCTTTATAACCATATACGCTCAAAAGCCGAGTTGCTGCACGATATATGCTTTGACGTGGCAAATATTTTTACCGAGAATATTAGTGAGGTGGAGGCATCGGGAAATGCGCCCATAGTCAAGCTTGAATTATTGCTGCGTTTCCATATACGGCAGATGATAGACAATTTTGAGGAGGTGTATGTTGCCGACCGCGAGTGGCGTTATTTAACCGAGCCCTACTTGTCCAACTATCAAAACCAGCGCCGCAGTTATCGCCGCCGCTTTGCGGCCATTATTGACGAAGGCATCAAACAAGGACAGATAAACAAAATTGACCCATCAACCACAGTGCTTATTTTGCTACACGCGGTAAGCGGCATTGAAAGCTGGCACCGAAGCAAACAAAAAATAAGCGGTGAAAAACTGGAGGAGAATATGCTTACTATTTTGATTGAAGGGGTTAAACGTTAGAAGTACCAAATGAATACAAATTCCAAAGTCCAAGAAAATACAAGTACCAAATGAAGACAAAATTCCAAAGTCCACTAAATACAGGGGCAAGTACCAAAGTACAAGCGCCAAAATGAAAGATAAATAACAAAAGCTGCCAAACATCGAACAAAGAACATAAAGCACAAAACAAAGAACACAGAAGAACGAGATTAAACCCCATGCATGGCTTTACACTTTGAAAAGATACTTGTTAAAGAGGTAAGAAAAGAAACCACGGACTGTGTTTCGATTGCTTTTTATATACCGGAAATGCTAAGGCCGCTTTTTGCTTACAAAGCGGGGCAGTATATAACATTGCGTGTATTTATTGGTGGCGAAGAGGTGCGTAGATCTTATTCATTATGCAGTTCCCCCTTAAAGAATGAATGGCGTATCGCTGTAAAGAAGGTAGATGGGGGATTGTTTTCTTCTTTCGCAAACGAACATATAAAATCTGGTGACACCATTGAGTTGATGCCGCCATTGGGAAATTTTTTTATAGAACCAAACCCATATAATACTAAACATTACATTGGCATAGCTGCAGGCAGTGGTATTACGCCGGTTATCTCCATTATAAAAACAGTATTGCTTGCAGAGCCAGACAGTAGTTTTACTTTGGTGTATGGCAACCGCAACAGGCAATCCATTATTTTTAAGGAGGAACTTGACGGCCTGAAGAATAAATACATGCACCGGTTTAACATCATCCACGTCCTTAGCAGGGAAATGACAGATGCCAATATTAACCATGGTAGGATTACAGCGGACAAATGTGCCAGCCTTTTTGAAAAAGCGCTGACTATTAATGCCGATGGCTTTTTTATTTGCGGGCCGGAAGAGATGACCCTTGAAATAAAAACATTTTTAAAAGAGCGCGGTGTAACAGAGGAAAAAATTCATTTTGAATTATTTACTACCGGTGATAACTATGTTGGAAAAACGGTTAGCAAGGTAATTAAAGAAGAACCAAAAAGCAAAATAACCATCAGGCAAGACGGTATTTCTTTTGACCTTGAACTTGCCTTTGAAGACGAAAGTATTTTGGATGCCGCCATTCACCAAGGTGCCGACCTGCCCTATAGCTGCAAGGCCGGTGTTTGCTGCACCTGCCGTGCTAAATTGTTGGAAGGCGAGGTTGAAATGGAAGTATGCTACGGACTTGAGCCTGAGGAAATTGAGCTGGGTTATATACTAACATGCCAAAGCCATCCTAAAACCCAAAGACTTGTTATTGATTTTGATGCGAAATAAGGTTGGTGCGAAAGATCATCAATACATTTTCCATGCCTCATTATCATTTTTTTGAATACCCAACTTTATACTGCAATGCTTCAACGGCATTTACTATATACACTGCGGGCGCATTCCAGTTAATGGCAATTTCGTTGCTGGCATAAGCGCCGTTGTTGTCATTGTAGGCCGTTTCCGGTTCAGTAAATGGGTACACTGTATGATCTTGCCTGCCGGGGTTGGGGCCGCCTGCCATCAAGCCCGGAACAGGGTCGTCAATGCCGTCAGATACTGATTGCCGGTGATGTGGGTGCATGGTGCTTTTTGTGCCAAAACCGGTTACAAAGCAGTAGCCTGTTGCGTTACGGCCAAGGATGTAATCAATATTGGTTAACGTAGCATCTATATATTTTTTGTCGCCACTTATTAAGTATGCATTTACCAAAGCCACGCCTTGGTTGGCTGCCACCGCGTTGCTGCCCCAAATAAAGTCGCGCTTGTTTTGACCCATTACCGTTTTAAATGCCTTGTTGCCGCCTTGCAAAAGGTTGTCGGCAAAAGCCAGCAGCATTTGTTTAAGCGGGGCTACGTCAACCGGCGTGTTGACAGGTATATTTTTTTCATTGCGCAGCAACGTATAATACCCAAGGGCATGCACAGATGCCCATGAGGGTATGCTAAAAGGCACGTTTATGCCGGCCATTACCGTGTCGTAATACTTGTGGCTTTTGGTGGTAATAAACAACTCCGAAGCTGCCCAAAACCACTCATCATCAAAACGCCTGTCACCATAACCGCCCGTTGTTATTTTTGGCTCATAATGTTTGTTTATCGCGTCTTGGTCATAAGCGAGGTTTGGGTTTTGCAAAGCCCATTGCCAGGCATACTCCGCGGCGCGCAAGCAACTGTCGCTTAAACCACGAAGGTGCTTGTCAAATTTTTTTGTAATTCGTGCAACTTGCGCCATTACCGCGGCAAAATCAAGCGCCGCGGCAGTACCCTTTGCCACTACATAACGTGGCAGCTTGGTAACACCCGGCATCACCATTCCGTCAAAGGCCGCATTGGTGCATTTGTTGTACACACCGCCATCGTACGGGTCTTGCATGGCAAGCATCCAACGTACATTGTATAGCGCCTCGTCCAATATGTCCGCCAAGCCATTGCGGCTTTCGGGTATTGCAGTGTTAAGCGTATCAAAGTAGCTACTGAAATCTTCGTAGGCAGACAGCAATGTGCCGGTGCTTATGCCAGAGTTTACCACATATTTATTATAATCGCCTGCATCGTACCAACCACCGGGCGTGCTGATGATTGTTCCGGTAGGCCTTTTGTCTGTTGCAGCCGAAGGGTGGACGAGAACGGTTGTATCCGGGTGGCCCGCTGGCCTATGCCATTTGCTCGCATATTTTTCGTCCAACGGCATCGAAACCCTTTGATAATAATACCCTTTGGCCAACCCGGTTGCAACAGTATGCAATATATTTTTAAATATTGTGAAAGGATAAGAAATGCCAGTGCCAGGCACATACACGTTAAAATTGCCGGTGGTTTGCAATGCGCTGAAATCAGCAATCTTTGTTTTGGTTGATGAATAATCTGATTGAATTTCCGAGGTCAGGCTGCTTTTAAAAACAGTGTCCTTTTTATCAGCCGAAATAATATAAAACTTATTTGAGGAGCTGCCATTTACAACCACAGCTATTTTCGGCGCATATGTGTAATACCCTAATTGGTTTAGTGCAATAGCACCCGTTTGCGCCCGCGCGCCTAAACAAAATAATGCAGGCACTATCACTAACGCCTTCATTGGTTTAAGAATATTCATGATTTTTTTTTGATTGATTAAAATTTCAAAAATGAGTTCTGCATTTTTGACCATAAACCGTTTCTTCGTCACGTCCCGCCAAACGCAGGATATCTTTCAAAGCTAACCATGTCCGCCAATAATTTAGAGCATACCTTTCCACAATTTCGGAATTCATAGCCATAACGGCGCAACAATTATTTGTTCAAACCTCCCGGTCATAATACGCGCACCCATATCGCAATCACTCGTCTTTTAAAATATACCCCATGCCTATTTGTGTATGTATAAGCCTTGTTTCAAAATTTTTATCAATCTTGTTGCGCAGGTAATTTACATACACGTCTATAACATTTGTTTGCGTGTCAAAGTCAATTTCCCATACCTGTCCCGCAATATCGCTGCGGCTTAGTACACGGTTACGGTTGCGCATAAAGTATTCAAGCAACTGAAATTCCTTGGCAGTCCAGGCTATCCTCATCCCACCCTTTTTACCTTTTTGCTTGCAAGATTCATTTCGAGGTCGGCAATGCGCAAAATGCTTCCTACCGGCTGCCCTGCAAAATTGCCGCGCTTCAACAGCGTGCGTATACGCGCCAACAGTTCCTTAAACTCAAAAGGCTTTACAATGTAATCATCCGCACCAGCGTCAAGGCCCTCCAGCTTGTCATCCGTGGCATTAAGCGCTGTAAGCATAATAACCGGCACCTGCTGGTTAAAGTCCCGTATTTGCCTGCAAAGGTCGTAGCCATTAATACCTGGCAGGTTAATATCAAGTATCACAAGCTGAAAAGTGCTGCTAAAAAAATATTTTCTTGGCTATTATGCCGTCATAGGCAACCTCGGTCGCATAACCAGCCTCAAACAAACCTTTTTTTAAAGTATTTGCAATTTTTGCTTCGTCCTCCGCCAATAGTATCCTTACATCTTCCATAGCCCGGCAAATTTTATTGCTCTCCCGCAAAAAGAGTTGGTGTTTTCAAACAATTTTTTACAAACAGGTGTTAAATTTCAGGCAAAATTGAGGGTTTATGGTATAATAAGTTGTTATACCTTGCAAATTCTAATCGACTTCTAATATCTTAAATAAAACATTGTTGTTTATTTACATCCGGATTTGGGAAGTTGCGATGCCTGCCCGGTTAAAATAAAAGCACTATAATGAAAAAAACACTTATTCTCTTGCTGTTTTGCCCGCAGATAATTTTTGTTGCAGCGCAATCACCAGACACGCTTGCAGCCGCCAAAAAAATGGTGGTAGTGGCGCAGACAACGGATTCACTCTCGTCCGAAAAGAATTTAAGGGAAAAGATTCTGGGGGATATCCAGACAAACCTCGACAAAAAGAATGCTACGTTCGATTCCACTATTGTGCGTATAAACGACCGTGTTGACAACCTTGACAGTGTTTTGAAAACCACCACCAGTGTTAAGGAGAAAGCGGATAAATTATTGGAAAGGGTACAGGCGCTTGAAATAAGGCAAAAGGCAGTTGAGGAGAATGAACTGGATATATACAAGGCCAATTACCAGAGTGCGGTGGTAAATCTGGTATCAATGGACAGGGAAATAAAACCCTTGGTTCTGTTTAATGTATCAAGGCAATTTTTCAGCGATCTTAACGAGGCCGGCAACCCCATGAACTATGAAGGCTACAAAGCATGGTTTGGAAAATTTAATGATTTCGCAAAAGCCAACAAGAGTGACGAAACATTGCTTACCATTACCAACAACCTGCTGCTTTTTGCCGGGGACAATGCGGAGTACGTGCCGGTTATAGGGCCTATATCATCGGTGCTTTTTGCCGGCATGGCAACATATGTGCAATCGCTTAGCAAAAGAGAACGGGCACTGAGGCTGGAAAGCGAAAAAATGATAACCCTTACCATGAAGGTTAGCCAGTTTGACTACGACAAGGGCGAAGTGGAGCATGAATGGGAAATAATAACGGACGAGTTAAATAACCTGCAGGGTCTGTACACCCGCTGCCTTAACAGCAACCTGGCCATGCTTAAAATAGACACTGCAAGTTACAATACAAACTTCTCCGCCGAAAGCGACGCGGAAAGAAGGTACCAGTACCTTACAAACATACGGCAAAAGGCCAGTGATTATATTGACACGCAAAGGGCTGCCGCGCCCAAAGACTGGAAGGAAGCGGTGTACAACCAGATGATGCAGGTGCAAAGTTTAAAAATGCGGTTTGGGCAAATAACCTTTCGCATTAATGAAAACATTATTAAATACAGCGGCCTGTTTGACAAATACAAATTGGACTCCGAAATTGGCACCAAGATGACAAACCTGCAAAGCAAGTTGCTTGAGCTGAGGGAGATTTTTGACAAGGCGTTTGACCCGCTGGATTATATAAGCTCCGCAACAAGAATGTACAAGGTTGCATAAGTAGGTCAGCCCACTTGTGTCATTTCACGCATAAATTGACGATTTTGAGATTTAGGGATATTGGGATTTTTGCGAAATGCAGCAAGTAACGAAAGCTACATTTTTAGCTGACATGACAATAGTACCTGCTGTATAGCAACGGCTACATAAAGAATTGCTCGGAAATTATTTTGCCGTCTTTTACCTGATATACACAAAGTTCCTGCATGCTGCCACGCGCACGGCCCTTCATAGCCATGTCCATGGTTAATGCAATAGCTATGCTGTTACCAGTAACCAATGGCTGGGATGTGGTGATGCCATAGCTTTCCTCAACCATCTGATCAAACTTATGGCCTTTTTCAATAATGGCATCAAGCCCTTTGGTCTCTTTGTCAAATCCGGGAGTGGCCCGCGGCTCTATACTTACAGCCTCGTTCGCATATAGTTCTTTTTGCGCAGTTTCAAACTCGCCCTCGCGGCAAAGCTCAACCAGTCTTTCAGCAATTTGTTGAGTTGTCATAATGTGGTGTTTTTTAGGTAAGCAGCAAATTTTTTGCCAGTATTGCAAAAATAAAAACAACCACTTGCCAATGCTGTATATTATTCCTGGCAACTTTAAAAATTGTAGCTCATTGAAAATATAATGCGCTGCCCGTTTTTGCCTTTAAATAAAGAACGCAACACTTGGATACCTAAACTTTCCGCACAGGTATTTTATACATTGGTATTTTTATGTATATTTCCGTTTTAAAACACCAACATTGCACGTAGTCACATCGTATACCGAGCACGAGTTAGTTTCACTGCTTAAAGCCAGGGACGAGAGAGTATTTGCCTACCTCTATCAAAATTACGGAGGGGGCCTTTACAGCGTTATTTTACAAATAATACCCGATAGGGATTTGGCTTGCGACCTGCTGCAGGAATCTTTTATACACATCTGGAACAAGGCGGCAAGCTACGACAGCAGCAAAGGCCGCCTGTTTACCTGGATGCTGCATATAGCGCGCAATGTAAGTATTGACATGCGTCGCTCCAAAGCCTATCGCAACGGCCTTAGTACCTTGCCGGTACCCGAGCGCGAGGAAGAGGCCTATTATGGTGCCGCCGTTGTGGTTATGCCGGAGGTAATGAGCAACACAGGGCTTAAAAAAGCAGTGCAGCAGCTAAAGCCGCAGCACAGGGGATTGATTGACCTGGCCTATTTTCAAGGCTACACTCAGGCAGAGATAGCAGGGCTCCAGGGGCTGCCCTTGGGCACTGTAAAAACAAGGATACGCAGTGCATTAACGCAATTAAGGGAACATATAAAGTGAATATTGAGGAGTATATATCGGGCGGGATGGTCGAAAGCTATGTACTGGGGCTGGCCGACGAGGCAGAGCGTGAGGAGTTTGAGCGCCTTTGCGGCCTTTACCCGCAACTGGTGGCTGCCCGCGATGCTTTTGAACGCAGGCTGGAACGGCATATACTTGCCAACGCCAATCAGCCCCCGCAGCATGTGCGCGCACGGCTGGCGCCCAAAATAAAGGCAGCGGCCCTTAAACAGCCACCGGTTATGCCAATGCACTTAGGCAATAACCATCAGGCCGGGCGACGCCGGGGTCTTTTATACCTGTCGGCGGCCGCTTTGGCCGCGCTGCTTTGCTGCGGGTATTTTTTGTACCACCTGCAGGAGCAGAATAACAGCCTTGCGCTGGCAAACAAACAATTACAGGCCAAGTTTAATAACAGCGACAGTGTACTCAACCGCCTTGTTACTGAGCAAACGCTGGCGGGCAACAAAAGCATGGCAGTGGTGCATTTGGCGGGCGATGCCGAACCTGCACAGCCACAGGCTAATATTTACTGGGACTCGGCTTCCGCGGCTGTGTACCTCGTGGTTAAAAACTTACAGCCGCTGCCGCCGGATAAACAGTACCAGCTTTGGGCGCGCATAAACGGGGTACCCAAGAGCCTTGGGGTGTTTGATGCCGCCGGCGACAAAGTGATATTAAAAATGACGAACACAAAAAAGGCAGATGGCTTTGCAATTACCATTGAGCCAAAAGGTGGGAACGTAGCGCCTTCGGGCAAGGTGCAGGCCACCGGAAAGGCGAAGGGGCTGTGAAAGGCAAAGCTGTTATGCAAACGCAAACAAAACTTTACTGACTATCCGCCATTTGATTTTATGGAAGCCTAGTGGGCTGCTGACCCCTATCGGGGTCAAATGTTGGTAGTAATGAGATTAAAATATTCGAGTGCGACCCCGTAGGGGTCGAATGTGGGGAGATATCCTTCGTCACTATAAACATTTGACCCTCAATGGGTCACAAATTGCTGTAAGTATTTGTTAACAAACCAAATAACAGATAGTCATCAAAACCTTTATATAACCAACCAAAACTAAATCACCATTATGGCATACACACCCCCGCCCCCCACAGGCCGCAACAGCCTAAGAAACATTACCGCAGTATTGCTGCTTTTGCTTATTGTGTTGCTGGTATTGGTTTACAGGCTGTACAGCCAGAATAATGAACTGAAGCAAAGCAATACCGATTTAACACAAAAATTCAATTCGTCCGACAGCCTTTTAAACCAAGTAGCCAGCGAGGAAAAAATAATAAGCGACACCGGCACAGTTGTGGTAAACCTTGCGGGCACAAAAGCTGCCCCGCATTCCTCGGCCAGTGTGTTATGGGACAGTACCGCATCCGCGGTATACCTTGTGGTAAAGAACATGCCCGAGCTGCCCAGCGATGCGCAATACCAGCTTTGGGCCCTTATTGACGGCAAGCCCGCCGACCTTGGCGTGTTTGACACCCCAAAAGACAAAATATTCCTGAAAATGAAGGACACCAAAAAAGCCGATGCCTTTGCGATTACCATCGAGAAAAAGGGTGGAAGTATTTCGCCGACGTTGGAAAAAATGCAGGCATTGGGGAAGAAGGGGATGTAAGAAGGGGGAAATGTTATTCTCCTGACTCAGCCAAAATGTTTCTCTTAAAAAGCAATTACGACTATAAAAATGTCCGTTGAGAATTCAAATATCATAGATTTTGCAAGTATTGACAACGAAAATTATGTTGTACTTACTATTTCTGATCATTTAGAGTGGGACTCAAAAAATGAACACCTGCTTATTTTACAAAATAAGATTAATGCCTATTTGGGCGCGATAGAAAGTGGAGACATTTATGAAACCTATCCCAAAGCAGAAAATCGAAATTTTATTATTAGAGTAGTGGCTAAATTTCCTCCGAACAACGAAGGCGAAGTTTTTATAGATAGAGCAAAAACAATATTAGAAAATGCCGGCTATGGATTTGTCTTTGAACATCTTGCAGTTCAAGATTAGTTGGCCCGGAAAACAACGACAAAACCATGTTGCTTAATTTTTACAATAAAACCCTTTTTCTGTTACTGTGTACGATTTGCTTATTAAGCTGTAACAATAATAAGAACTCTGGCAATAAAAGTGATTCGTCTTTAACGAACAGTCGCACGCAAACAACTAACGAGGACAGTTCGCATTATGTTACCCGGTATACCGTGTGCCTTGAAGAAGGCACCAGTTATGACAGCTTGGAGTTTATTGCAAAGAAAATAAACAAAGAAGCGAACGTGCCATATGATAAAATGGGGCAGGTGTATGATAAGAAATTGGGGCTTATAGATGAGAAGGACTCTATTTACTTTCCAAGATACCGTAACAATGAGAAAGAATTTTTGAGTATCGAAATGGCATATGTATTTGAGGCCGACAATGAATTGATAAATACGGAAAACAGATTGATGAGGATCATTTGTTTAATTTCACCAGATGAATTGAAGGCACGGCTAAGTATGGAAAAGTTTAGAAAACTGGGGTATCCCCACGTAAAATATTTTGCCTGCAAATTAAGTACTATTGACCCGCATTGAGAGTTCGCAGGATTGAGATTGTGCGCTACTTGTTTTTATAAAAAGAATGCAACGATTTGATATGACAAAATACCTTGTAAGGCCTACCCGGAGAATAGATTATTCAACTTCTTTAATCATTTGCAACAAGTCGCTATCGCTGATGTCGCTTTGTTCCGATTTGTCGTAAATATACATTAAAAAAACCGTGGTGTCTTTAACCACCACATAAGTAATAACCCTGGCACCGCCGCTTTTGCCTTTGTTTTTAGAGGCAATGCTTAAACGTATTTTATAGCAATTGTTGCCCAATGGGGTACCATATACAGGATTATTTTCCAGTTCAAGGATAAGTTCAGCGTATTCATTTTTAAGGGACTGGAATTTTTTTGTAAGTCTTTTAAGCTCCCGCTTAAATTTGGGGGTTGCGATAATATTAAAGCTCATTCAATAAATCTTTTGCGTTAATGCCCTTTAATTTACCGGCTCTTATTAAATTTACTTCCTTAACCGCCTCTTTAATACCCTCCAGTATTTGTTCTTTGGTCGGTTCCTCATATTCCAGTTCTTCCAGCTCCTTGTATTGCTTTTTAAGAGCCTTCCATTCATTTATGGGAATATAAACACCAGTGGGCTTGCCCTTGCCATCTTGTATTACCTGTAATTTCATTGTTTGTATTTTAATTTGCCGCGCCAGTTTCTTTTATAAATCACCTTCGTCTAAATACTCACTCAAAAATACACAATTCGTAGCTATTTTAAAATGGCTGTGTATTAACAATCCACGCAACCATCATTGCCATATGCAAAACCAAAAAACCCAGCCAACACCCCATGACAGCCGAGCTTTTTATTCAAACCTGTGTTATTGATTTTTTACCCGCTAATCTACCGTAAAAACTTCCACGGCTATGGAGCCACTAGCACCACCAGGCCCGCGGCCGCGAGCGCCCCCTTGCATTGGCCCGCGCGACGTGTCATTTGCCGGTAGCCCGCCTGATGGAGGAGGCTGGTTGCCGCCGGGCATCGGCCTGCGCATACCAAAACCCGGGATAAGGCCGCCGCCCACGCCACCCGCCACATAAATCTTGCCGTCCACTACTGCCGCGGCAACGCCATTCCTAGCCTGTTTAAGGCTGTCGGTTTCCTGCCACTGCCCGCCCGGCGCAGATGGGTCGAGGAAATAAGTATTCTTGCGTGGAGCATTGTGTTCCATTGCAGTGGCTCTTTCGCCGCCCATGTAATACAGCTTATTTTTTACCACAACCACGTTGCCTCCGCCGGTGCCCAGGGGCAATTTGGCATCAAGCGTACTCCAAGTGCCGGTTATAAAATCGTAACAGTCAACATCAAGCACCGTTTGGCTGAAAAAGTTCAGTTTATTGGTTGGGTCGCGAAAGCTGGTGTTCCTGCCACCCGCAACATACATTTTATCGCCTATCACCGCCGCAAAGCAATGATCCCTTATGTGTGGCGAGTTGGGCAAGGTGCTCCAAGCGGCCGTTGCCGGGTCGTACACGTCAAACATGTTGTTGGTGCCGCTTTGGTGCCCGTGCTGTATGCCGTCAACCAGGTACAGCTTGCCCTTGTATGCCACTGCGCCTGCCGCGGCCCTGCGCCTTGGGGCAGGCATTACTCCGCCTTGCGACCATGCGTCAGTCTGGGTATCATAAATTTGCACCCTGGCCGTGGGTTCCTGTTTGGGGAAATTGCCTGTTGAAAAAGCCTCCAGGGCATATATTTTTTTATCCAATGTCACCAATTGTAGGTGGTGCATTATTGAAGGTTGGCGGCCAAGCTTTGTCCAGGTTAATGTTTTGGGGTCCAAACGCTCCACGGGCAGGGTGTCGCCGCCATCTCCGCCCATTAGGTACAGTTGTCCATCAACCGCGGCCATGCTGCATTCGCTGCGGGCGCCGGGGTCATTTTTTGTCTTTAGCGCTTTCCAAGTGCCCGCGCCGGTGGCATCCGTTTTTTTTCCAGGTATGAATGCCAGCATTGTTATTGGCAGTAACAAAAGAGCCAGAAATTGTTTTTTCATGTTTGATGTTTACAGTGTGATTGGCATTGCGAAGACTTGTATGTTTTTTACACTCCTACCTGGGTTATTTCACCGATTGGAAAAACCAGTATTTAACCGATAAAGTTAATATTTTACTGTTGCAGCCGTTGAAATTTATGGGGAAGCGTAGTGTTTCTGCAGACAGATTTAGGTAGCGTTTTTGGGAAGTTAGGAAAAATGGTGCTCTTGTTCCTACTTAAAATCTTCATTTTTTTGTATTTTTCCTTGTAAATCGAATATTTAATGTTATAATTGCAAGGATGATAATACGCGATGCGCAAGCCGATATTGTAAAATTGCTGGAAGAGTTTCCGGCAGTTGGCGTTTTGGGCCCGCGGCAAGTGGGTAAAACCACGCTGGCTGAGGAAATAGCTGCCCAGACAAACCCTAAGCCCATCTATTTGGATTTGGAAAGTCCAGCCGAACAGGCCAAACTGAGCGAACCTGAAAGCTATTTTGAATTGCACAAAGGCAAACTGATAATACTTGATGAAATTCAGCGGGTACCAGAATTGTTTAAGATATTGAGGGGTATAATTGACAGCCGCCGCAGGGAAGGCCTAAGAACGGGGCAATTCCTTATCCTTGGCTCGGCTTCACTTGATTTGCTAAAACAATCATCCGAAACACTGGCCGGGCGGATTGCATACAAAGAATTAACAGGCCTGACCGCCGTTGAGACAAATGCTGGAGAAAATGGCAGCACTGAAAAGTTATGGCTTAGGGGCGGTTTCCCGGACAGCTACTTAGCCCGGAGCGACGAGGCCAGTTTGAGATGGCGGTTAAATTTTATAAGCACTTATCTTGAAAGGGACGTGCCGCAGTTTGGCGGAAGAATACCGGCTGTTACTCTGCGCAGGTTATGGATAATGCTGGCGCATAACCAGGGCAGCCAGCTTAATACTGCACAGCTTGGCGCAAACCTTGATATTTCCGCAACAACCACAAAAAGATACATTGAACTGCTGGAGGATTTATTGCTTATCCGTTCCCTGCGGCCTTGGTTTGGTAATGTTGGCAAACGGCTGGTAAAAGCCCCCAAGATATACATACGCGACAGCGGACTTACACATGCCCTGCTTAACCTTACAACGCTGGATGATATTTTAAGCCATCCGGTTGTGGGGGCTAGTTGGGAAGGCTTTGTGATGGAGAACCTGTTGGCCTGCCTGCCCGAAGGTATTACCCCTTGGTTTTACCGTACATCGGCCGGGGCTGAAATTGACCTGGTGCTTGAGCAGAACAGCAAAACAAAATATGCGATTGAAATAAAGCGATCAATGACGCCCTCTTTGTCCAAGGGCTTTTATTTAGGGTGCGCGGATATTGAAGCATCGCACCGTTTCATTGTTTACCCCGGCAAAGAAAGGTTTAATGTTACTAAAGAAGTAACGGCAATGCCGCTGCTGGAAATGATGAACAAGGTGAGGGGGATGCGGTGAGTGATGGGTTTTGCTGTAAATATTAGGACAATATCTAAGATAGAAAGAACCACATTACCGAACTTTTATAACATTAATTTGCTGCAAAGAATATCAATACCTTTAGGCTTAATTTAGAAAATTATTGACTATGATAAAGCCTAAGCCGATTTCAGATATAAAACAAGTCAAGAAAACTATAGAAGAGTTGCAGGCAATTGATATAGAAAAAGAAACAATTGAGAATTTACAAAATTATTTTAATCAAATAATGCATGGTTATTCAGTCATAGCAATGGCACTTAACCCTGGGTTTGTTTTATATAGGGGTATTAAATATACCGAACGACCCAAAAAAATCGTAGAAATTATTTATCCCCCAAAAAATAAGGCTAAAATAAATAGAGCAAGTAATGAAGGAGAACAAATGTTTTATGCTTCCGCATCGAAGAAACCAGTTTTTTATGAGTTAAATGCTCAGCCAGGAGATAAATTCATTATTTCGACATGGAAAACTAATAATGTTTTATTATTTAATAATATCGGCTATACCAAGTCTAACTTTGAAGAACTCGGTGCATCTCGATTACCGCTTGATTTCTTAAAGCCAAATGATGATGTTACGAATAAGTTTATAGCGGATTTTTTAGCAAAATGCTTTTGTCAAAATATTTCCAGAGAAAATACTTATTTATATAAGTTAACAATAGCAATAGCGAGGATTCATTTACAAAATGTATATGATAAGAGATTTGCTGGATTATTTTATCCTACTGTACAACTAAATGCCGATGAAGAAAATTTTGCAATTAATAAGTCAGTTATTGATAATGGCTTATTAGATTTTGAAAGAATAGAATTTGTGGAGGTCATTGATAAAATACAAAATCAATTTAAGTATAGAATTTTGGATATTGCATATGAAATCAAAAATGGAAATATAGAGTGGAAAAATCTCGAAACACAATGGACACTATATGATGATTCTGAGGAGTTATTTTTTGTTGAGGAAAACGAACGCGTCATTGCCTATGACCGAGATGGAAACATAATTGATTGTGATTAATTCTCCTGCAAACATTTGGCTATTACCTCCCATCAATCTCCCTCAACCCATACCCCGTGCTTCTTCCTCCCCCATCCCCCTTAACCAATATCCCCTGCTCCAACAAGCTTTGTATATCGCGCAGGGCGGTATCCTGCGAGCATTTGGCTATTTTGGCCCATTTGGATGAAGTAAGCTTGCCAACAAACCCATCTAACAATTTGTTCAATATCAGTCGCTGCCTTTCATTGATTGTTTTGGTTGAGAACGTTTCCCAGTACCGCGCCTTTCGCAGTATTACCGCCAAAGAGGATTCTGTTGCGGTTAATGCACGGTCAAGGCAATGCAGAAACCATTCCATCCAACCGGTTATGTCAAGACTGCCTTTTTGTGTTTTTTCCAGTATTTCATAGTAGCCGTTGCGCTCCAGCCGTATTTGTTCCGACATGCTGTAAAACCTTTGTTTTGTTCCATCTGCACGGGCAAACTGCATGTCGGCTATTGCACGGGCTATGCGGCCATTGCCATCATCAAAGGGATGTATGGTGATGAACCAGAAATGAGCGATGGCAGCTTTTAACACCGGGTCAATTTGCTGGCTGCCATTGAACCACACCAAAAATTTATCCATCTCTTCATCAAGCAAGGCCGCATCCGGTGCTTCAAAATGAACGCGCTCGCGCCCCATTGCCCCAGAAACTACCTGCATAGGCCCTTTGTCGGCCGTGCGCCAAGCGCTAACGATTATTTTATACATCCCGCTTCTTCCAATGGGGAACAACGCGGCATGCCAGTTATATAACCTTTCTTTTGTAAGAGGGGCTTCAAAGTTTTGCGTGGCATCCAGCATCATTTCAACAACACCGTCAATATTCCTGTCGGAGGGAATTAACCCGCCGATATCCATACCCAGCCGTCTGGCGATTGACGAACGTACTTGGCCTGTTTCCAATATTTCCCCCTCAATCTCTGTTGATTTTACCACTTCAACCGTTAAAGCCTCCAGTTCGGCTTCTTCGCGGAGGGAGAAACCGAGGCTCTCCATTCTGCCGGTCAGTCTCCCCTGCCTATGGCGCACCTGAGCCAATAAAAGTGTCAATTGTTCATCATTCCATGAAAATTGAGGCCAGTCCTTATGTTGGTGTATATATACAGCCATTCTCCGTACATTTTGCGGTGAATATACAACTTATTCTCCGCATATCGTGCGGCGGATAAACCATCTATTCTCCGCAAAAGTCGCAACCGGCTGGGTTTCCCTCCGGCACTACTGTTCCCACAACGTTCCAACCGCTGACGAGTGCGACGCAACAAAAGATCCCATGAAATACCTCTGCCGGCTCCATAACCTTCCTCCCTCATTCCGCAATTCGTGCAAATTCGTCCTCATCCGTGAAAATTCGTGTATATCATCCGTGTCCACCCATTTGCGCACATTCGAAAGAAATATTTCTCTACCTTCCAATAGGTAGGTATATTTGCGGCGTTCTTTATGTCTACAAGGGAATCCATCATACAAATTGCCGACCAGCTTATTCGCGACAAAGGCTACAACGCCTTTAGTTTTTACGATATAGCCAAAACCCTTGGCATAAAAAATGCTTCCATCCACTACTATTTTCCGGGCAAAACACAATTGGGCATAGCCGTTATAAAGGAGCACGGCTGCCGTTTTAATGCCATAAAACACAGTACCACGGGCATGCCCCCGGTGGATAAACTACAGGCCTTTATAACCAGCTATGGCACAACCCGCGCCGAGGAGCGCATTTGTATTGTGGGCAGCCTTGCCAGCGACCTGCACACGCTTGAGCCTGCCATTGAACAGGAACTCAAGCAGTTTGCCGCCGAAGTGCTGCAATGGATGGAAGAAGTGCTGCAGCAAGGGCTGGATACCGGCGTATTTACCTTTACTTTGCCCGCCCGCACCAAGGCATTGATGATTATAACCAATTTATTGGCCGCCCTGCAGCTTACAAGGCTTACCGGCGCGGCTGACTTTTATACTATATCAGAAACAATTATACAGGAACTTTATCCTGTGCCATCAAAAGAAAAATATACATGAAACGGGTAGTAATTACTGGTATTGGCGCCTTGACGCCCATTGGCAATACACTGGATGAGTTTTGGCAATCGCTCATAAGCGGGGTTAGCGGCGCGGCGCCCATCACCCATTTTGACGCGGCCAAGTTTAAAACCAGGTTCGCCTGCGAACTAAAAAATTTCAACACACTCGACCATATAGACAAATCAGAGGCACGCCGCTACGACCTTTTTACGCAATACGCGGTTATTGCCGTGGCAGAGGCCGTAAAGCATGCCGGTATTGATTTTTCAACGCTCGACCGCAACAAAATAGGCGTTATATGGGGCTCGGGCAACGGCGGCATCGGCACTTTTCAGGAGCAGGTGCTTGAGTTTGCCAAGGGCGACGGCACGCCACGGTTTAACCCCTTTTTTATACCCAAGATGATTGTGGATATTGCCTCGGGCATTATCTCCATCAAGTACGGGCTGCGCGGCATAAACTTTACCACCGTGTCGGCCTGCGCCACCAGCAACACGGCCATAATTGACGCATTCAACTACATACGCTGGGGCAAGGCCAACATGATTATAACAGGCGGCAGCGAAGCACCCATAACCGCCAGCGGCGTGGGCGGTTTTAATGCCGCAAAGGCGCTGAGTACTAACAATGCCACCCCTGCCAGCGCCAGCAGGCCTTTTGACAAAACCCGCGACGGCTTTGTTATGGGCGAGGGTGCAGGCGCACTGATATTAGAGAGCCTGGATCATGCCCTTGCACGCAACGCCGTTATTTACGGGGAGGTTGCGGGTGGCGGTATGGCCGCGGATGCTTACCACCTTACAGGCACGCACCCCGAAGGCGAAGGTGCCTATTTGGGCATGGTTGCCGCGCTGGAAGACGCGGAAATAACCCCATCTGACATTGGGTATATGAATGCCCACGCCACCAGCACATCGCAAGGCGACATAAGCGAGCTGCGGGCTATTGAAAGGCTGTTTGGTACGGGCACCGGGCTTACTATAAGCGCCACCAAAAGCATGACAGGCCACCTGCTGGGTGCGGCGGGCGCCGTGGAGGCCATAGCCTGTATTAAAGCGCTGGAAACCGGTATAATACCACCGACCATAAACACCGAGAATATTGATGATGAGTTTGCAGGCAAGTTCAACCTTACTTTAGGTTCCGCGCAACACAAGCCCTTACAATATGCCATGAGCAACACTTTTGGCTTTGGGGGACATATTGCAACCGCGGTGTTTAAGAAATGGGAGGGGTAGGTGGGGGGTGGTTAGTTGGTAAATACAAGTTGATTGGTTGAGTAGTTGAATGGTTGAATGGTTGATTCGCTGGTTTTGCCATGAACAATGGACTATGGACCATGGCCTTTTTTTGTGACCGGCAACGGCATTACATGGCATCGGCTGTTGCGTCGCACAATTCATCGGTTGGAACTATGGGGAGCAAATAATTACCGGACAATTATTATAAGGGATGACATCTTTTTGAAAGATTTCATCCGTTGCAACACGCTATTTCACGCCCAGTTCCTTCAACAATTCGCCGGCTTCTTTTTTGTACGGCGACTTGCTTTGTACAATAATACCTGCTATGTTACTTGCTTTACTGATGTCCCCTTGTTTCAAAAGCGCCAAACAACTGTACCATTGCGTATGATAATATTGTGGTTCATCTTTATGCGCAGTATTTAACACTGAATCAAATTTTAGAAGCGCCCCCCCGGTGTTATTTTGTGCCAGATATGCAAGCCCTTTGTACAATTGTAAATATTGCATTAACCCTTGGCCATGGTCATTCACTCCCATTTGCTGCAAATCGGCTTCTGTGGCTTTTGTTACATCGGCATACCTACCTTGCTTATAATCCTGCAAATATTCGCTTACTTCAACCGGGTCGTTGCTGCTGGCATACGGTTTGTAAAACTTGCCAAAAGCATTGGCGGCAATTTCAGCATTGTTCGGTAGTGGTGCTAAAAGATTATGGGAGTCTGTTATTTTAGTGGTGTCTTTACTAGCCGGTATACCTGCGGCAGTCGGGCCTGCGCTGTTATTATTTTTAAAAATGATAAACAATGCGGCGCCTGCAACAATAAGTATAACCGCCGCGGCAATACTGCTAATGCTCCTGTAAATAGGTATTACGGGTGTGTTGTTTTTGCTGCCTAGTGCATTTATACCTGCTTGCGGATTTACAGAGATAACATTGCCCACTTGTGCCTTTTTTTCATTTGAAGTGCGGGTACCCAAAACAGACCTTATGGTTAACTCCTCCTCGTACTTTTCGCGCAAATCATCGCTGTCGTCAAGCTCTTGCATAAAAGCCTCTTCTTGCTCCGCACTCATTTTATCATCAAAATAGTCCGCTATTTTAATATCAAATTCCTTCTGTCGGTTCATACAGCCAGTTTAACTTTTTTAAATTCGTTCCAAATTTTTAGAAACCTTTTCCTGCACCTGCTGAGTATCTTTACGGCAGATTCGCGGTTTATATCTTTTTTCTCTTTCCGCAGCTTTCTTTCTTCCACAATTTCATCATAGCTCAAACCGTCCACATATTTCTGAGTAAGCAATTCGCGGCATCCCTCGTCCATTTTGTCCAAAACAGCTTGGGTGCTGTCTGAAAAAGCATCCAGATATTCCTGTTGGCCAGTCATGTAGCTTTCTGGTTGTGTATCCGCAAAACCGCGCTCAGCCCCTTTCTTCCTTTTTTCCTTTTCAACCAGCTTTAGGTAATTGTTTTTAAATGCCTTATAAAAAAAGGCACCGTATTCTTCGCCGTCTATATTAAGCACACCTGCCTTGGCTTTGGCTCGTAAGTCCACCCAAACCGAAACAAACGCTATTTCCGCGAAATCTTTTAGTATAAATTCCGGTATGGACGATTTTTTAAAAATAACCCGCCTGAAATATGAATCTTTCTCCGCCGACAGGCATTTAAACATCCTTCGTTCTTCTTCAACGTCATTTTCCTTCCATATTTTAAGGGCCGTAGCTGTTAAAAAATAATTACCGCGGTCTAATTCCATGTATTTTGCTGTTACTTTTGGGAAGCAAAGGCAAAATACAATATACTCGTGCTTTTCAAAAATAATAATTGATATTTTTGACTTGGAGGATGCTTTTGGAAACCTTAATCCAGGCTAATTCCGTATTGCTCATGCAATCGGCAATAAAATCTACACAGGGTTGTGGAGAACATTCTTATGAGTACCTTAAAATCTCAATTAACCTATAATTCTTAAAATATGAATAAAATTTTGCCGTTTTTCATGCTCCTGTTTTGTCACCTTCTCTGCTGTAAGATGTTTGCCCAAAACGACTCGGCCGGGCAATTCGTTAAAAAAATGACAGATTTTGCAGCTACACACACTTGGGATTCATCAATATACTATGGCAAAAAGGTCCAGGATAAAATGATTGCAAGATTTGGTGAGAGGAATTTTTATAACGCAGAAGCAATTTTCGAGTTGGGATTGATTTATTATGATGCCGGAGATCTGAATAATTCAAATGCGTGCTTTAAACGCAGCAATCTTGTATTCAAGTCAATTAAAGACACAAGTTGGGTGTATAGGGAGTCTCTTCTTGATTTTGGTATTACATGCACCGAAATGGGTGCCTATACCGAAGGAAAAGCCGGTTTATTAGAATGTGCAGAAATGACACGGAAAACTGGAGCCATAGATATGTTTAATAGTAGCAAGATAAACCTTGCTTCCATTTATGATCAACTTGGCGAATATTCCAAATCATTATTATTATACAATGATGTCCTGAAAAGTACCGAAAATCTTCCTCCTGACTCCTCGGTAAGGTACAGCCAGTTTTCTACGTTTAGCAACCTTGGCAAGATCTACTTAGAAACGGGCAACTTCATGGAAGCGCTTTTGTATTTTAAGAAAGCCGAAAGCATATGTAAACAGTTTACTTATGATGGAATTGGTTATCAGGATGAAAAAATGGCTGTTTTAACCAATTTGGCAGATGTATATGTAACCCTGCATAACACCGACAGCGCAACTATAAAATGCAAGGAGGCAGAAAAAAGCTTAAGAACCAATAAAGGCTTTCGTATAAAAGGCAATCTGTCCTACCCCAAAATCTTGGCAGAAGAAGCAAATATTTGCACCGAAAAAAAGCAGTTTTTTGAGGCAATCCGGTTGTTTGCTGAAAGCTTAAAAATTATGGATAGCTGTCAAATGAAAGACAACGATATTTTCAATGCCACTAAAACGAGTCTTGGGCTTTTATATTGCCAAATCAAGCAATATTTTAAAGCCGATTCAATTTTAAAAACACAAGTTGACCAGCTAAGCAGCGCCGGATTGCAAGGCTCCTATGTTTTTGAGCGCGCTTATATCGCCCTATGCAAAAGTCTAATGTATCAAAAAAAGTATGACGCGGCGTACAACGGCCTTCTTGCAGTTGGCAGGATAGCAATAAATACTCTCAACAGAAACTTTGCCGGTTTGAGTGAGACGGAACAGTTGCAGTTCAGCGAGGACTTCGATGTTGTTTTTGATATATTTTATACATTGCTTACAAAAAGAGAGGGCAGCCGTACCAATGACCTAAAGGATATATTCACCCTGCAACTTCAGCGTAAAAATATTGTACTTAATAACCAAGTAAATTTATTGAACAGGATGCGGAACAATGATGATACAGCAGCTACAAACCTGTTCTCGTTGTGGCTGAATACTAAACAAATATTGGCAAAACAATATTCAGTACCAGTTGCCGAAAGAATTTTTAACACCGACAGCTTGGGGGAAATAAGCAACGGGCTTGAAAAGCAAATTTCTGCCAAAGGGCTTTCCACCGGCCTTGAAACCAATAACGAAATATTTACGGCTTTTGGTAAACAACATAAAAATAATGCCGACATTGAGTTTGTAAGGTATAATAACATAACAGATGATGTTGATAACGGCCTTGCGGCATATGCAGCGTTTATTTTTAAGGGCGGGGATAGCCTGCCTGTATTTGTACCTTTGTGCAGTGAAAAAGATATTACAAACTTGATGAATGATGCGCATGGCAACCGGATGAGCGAAGCACAGCTTACCCCGAAATTTTATGCACCGGCCGTTAAAGGCTTGGTAAACCTATACCGGCTTATATGGCAGCCTTTGGAAAAATATTTGGAAGGGGTAACGGATATAAATTATTCAACTGCGGGGCTTATAAACAACATTTCATTCCATGCATTAAACAATGGCAAGGGCTATTTGATGAATTATTATACCTTACGGCGATTTTTGAGTTTAACCGATATAAGTAAAATTGAAACAAGTGAATTGCCGGCTGCAATAAGCCTGTGGGGTAACATTAATTATGACTCCAGTAATTATACAACAGCCAGAGATAATATTTCTTCTTTAGCAGCTTCGGGCATAAAGCCGATCATGCAGTCAAAAAGTATTTCCAAAGCACCACTACAACCTTTCAGCATTGATGAAATAACCCCGTTAATGCGGGTATTTTCAGCAAATAATATTCCGTACGACAGCCATGAACAGTCAAATGCAACCGAAGAAAGTTTTAAAAGCAACGCCCACGCCATAACTGGGGTACTTCACATTTCTACACATGGTTTTTACACCCCTTTTAACAAAAATAGCACCACGAATT
>Ga0207091_1051_pt1 | contig 28095 bp, 21 predicted proteins | sample Alteio_BWMinHeat_47_FD_153534 | JGI IMG/M metagenome (GOLD analysis project Ga0207091, IMG submission 153534) | Enriched cells from forest soil in Barre Woods Harvard Forest LTER site, Petersham, Massachusetts, United States -... | ecosystem: Environmental > Terrestrial > Soil > Temperate forest >... | reverse complement strand
TATCTGCCGATGTCGGAATTCCGTTTTTCATTGCCACGGAAAAAATTGTATACGCGTGGAAAAAGTCACTGGTTCGGACAGGACCTGAAGATCAAGAAATTTGTTTATGACCGTATAAAAGCCGAAGGCCCCTTGCAGTCGAAAGATTTTGAACATACCCCTCAGGGTCCCGGCAACTGGTACGCATGGAAACCGGCAAAGCGCGCGCTCGAACAATTGTTTATGGAAGGCAAGCTGATGGTGGCAGAGCGCAAAGGATTTCAAAAACTATATGACCTGACACAAAACGTGCTGCCACCTGAAACGGACACCCGCGTTCCCGGCGAAGCTGAATTTTGCGAACACCTCATCCTGAAAGCCATTGCAGCCAACGGTATTGTCAACGCTTCGGAAATCGCTTACCTGAGAGGGAATTTACGCGCAGGCATTCAAAAAGGCATCGGCCGGCTTTTGAAATCCGGTCTTATCCAGGAGATAGCTGTGGAAAATACAGGTATTTATTTCGGTCAGCAAAGCAGAGCAGAAGAGCTCCTGAACCGAAAGCCGGTCGGCTCCGAAGCCCATATTCTATCCCCATTCGACAATTCAGTGATCCAGAGAAAAAGACTCCTATCGATCTTCGGCTTCGATTATTCGATCGAATGCTATGTGCCCGAACCCAAGCGGCAATTCGGCTATTTTTGTTTGCCGGTGCTGTTGGGCGACCGGTTTGTGGCACGGTTTGATCCGAAAGCCGACCGGGTCTCCAAGATCTTCCACATCAAAAAATTCTTTTCTGAAAAAGGCTGGAAACCCAAAGAAGAAGAGGCACAGGCGTTTGCCGAAAAGTTGACAGCCTATGCGCGTTTCTGCGGTTGCAGGCAGATTGAATGCGGAAAAGATGTGCCGCCGATTGTCCGCAACATGCTCTAAACCCGAATCTTTACCAAATAAAGACCTGATAATGAATGGAATTCGCTGCAATTCCCGAAATTTACGAGGATATTAAAATATACTGATTTGCCGTTCGTCTTCCCCTATAGATGAAGGCCACACTTAGCATACACCAATCCATGGCAGTCGAGCAGAAAGAAAAAATCGGACTGACTGTCCTTCAGGAACGCAAGCGATTGTTGAATTTCATTCGCAAGCGTATACCTGATGAAGCGGATGCAGAAGACATACTGCAGGATGTCTTTTACCAGTTTACCGAAAGTTTCATGCTTGAACCGATTGAACAGGCTTCTGCCTGGCTTTTCAGGGCAGCCCGAAACCGGATTATTGATCTGTTCCGCAAGAAAAAATCAATTCCGTTCAGCCGTACTTTTAAAAGTACAGATGATGAAGATGATTCACTGAGCATACATGACCTCCTGCCCGATCCTGCAGACGGACCTGAAGCAATTTATGCCCGAAAAATCATCATTACTGAACTGATGGAAGCTCTGGGCGAACTCCCGGCCGAACAACGCGATGCCTTTGTCATGAATGAACTTGAGGACAAAAGTTTCAAAGAAATGTCGGAACTCACCGGCGAAGGCGTAAACACGCTGATCTCCAGAAAACGATATGCCGTGGTTTATCTCCGGGAACGATTGAAAGAATTATACACCGAATTTATTAACCGATAAAAATCTTACGCATTATGAAAGGAAAATGGATAGCAAAATGTATTCTCATGGGAATACTTGCAATAGGCTTCTTCTTCGCCCTTGGATTTGTGGTGATGTATCTCTGGAACTGGTTGATGCCCGAACTCTTCGGACTCAAAGTGATCAGTTACTGCCAGGCATTCGGATTATTGATCCTGGCCAAACTTCTCTTCGGCGGATTTAAAGGAAGATGGCATGGCCGTTGCGGCGGAGGCTGCGGCGGAAGAGGCAACTGGAAATCACGCTGGGAAGACAAATGGATGCAGATGACACCCGAAGAGCGCGAAAAACTCAAAAAAGGATTTGGCGGAAAATGCGGCTGGGGTCATGCTGAGGAAAAAGAAGAAAAGACCGCATAAGTTTCCTGCCTTCACTGCCGATCTACAACGAATAAAAAAAGCATCCCGGTTTAAGCGGGATGCTTTTTTGCTTTTCTATCTCCTATGATGTTTACCAACCGCTCAATCAAACCTGTTATTTACCCGATCAGAATCACCAACCGCTAATTTCACAGGATGGAACACCTTCGAATTCCTTAATTTTGGTGAAACAAAACATCCGGAACACCTCCTTCGAGAAGGTGTACTGAAATAGATACTGAAATGAAAAACACACTTCTTCTTGTTCTCGCCATCACAACACTAAAAATTTCCGCACAAAATAATTATGTAGGAATTGAAGGCGGACCTGTTTACAGCAACATTTATCACTCCTACTATTACCCGAATTCAAGCTCCATGCTTCGTGCATCCTGCGGCTTCACGTACACCTTCATTGTGGCTAACAGATTCGAATCCAGCGCCGGGCTTCTGTATACTCAGAAAGCATTCGTCCTGCAGGAATATGGACCCGGAGCCTACGGCACCGATATTTACAGTCACCGGTATTCGTATCTGTCTGTCCCGCTGAAAGAAGGATTTCGGTTCGGAGATAAGACGTATGGATTCATAAATATCGGGGTCGTTCTTTCCTGCCTGGTGAGCGCCACCGCCGAAGAACAATATGAAAACCGGATTTACAAAACGGATATAAAAAACTGGAGCCCCTCATGGGACGTATCCGGCCTCGTTGAACTCGGAATCGGCCAGCAGATCAAAGAAAGGCTTCGCTTAAATACGTCGCTTGCCTTTCAGCACAGCTTTACTCCAACCCAAAATGGATCCGACACACATTTTTATGGCATCGCCTTGTCTGTGGGCTTAAAATATGCCTTGAAGAAGGGATAAATCAACCCGGATTTTAATTCAGTACAGAAAGGACTAACTCCGAATACGCAATAGTACCTCGGGGAACACAAAAAGCAACTCCATCTATACAAGGAGGTATTCCGGGAACACAAAAAGTTACTCCGGGAACACATGGAGGCACTCCGGGAACACAAAAAGTTACTCCGGGAACACAAGGAGGTAATCCGGGAACACAAAAAGTATCTCCGGGAACACAAGGAGTTACTCCGGGAACACAAAAAGTTACTCCGGGAACACAAGGAGGTATTCCGGGAACACAAAAAGTATCTCCGGGAACACAAGGAGGTACTCCGGGAACACAAAAAGTTACTCCGGGAACACAAGGAGTACATTTTCGATCGAAAGCCAGGAATAGCGCGTGCAGAATGGCTTATCAGCTGGTTTATATTTTGTGGAAGGATGCGACCGCGATGGCACGCTGATCGTCAGGGACAGACTTGTTCTTCTGAGGAAGGAAAGGCTGGGTATCCGGATAAAAAAACGGAAAGCTATTTTATCCGCATGCTTCTTCAATTCGAATCCACTCCGATTTTGAATTGTAAAACAGTAAACATTTCTTACCTCACTGAAGCATAAATTGAAATCGGTTCACCATGATCAAAGCCAGGGGATTCGTATGTCATACCGATTTTTTCAAGCACACGGATTGAACCCTTGTTCTCCACGGCAGCACAAGCGATAATTTTCATCAGGCTTTTCTGTGTATGACCAAATTCAAGACAGGCGGCAGCGGCTTCATAACCATATCCCTTTCGCCAGTGTTTTCTGAAATACCGGTACCCCAGATCGTAACTGCCTGACTCTTCCAGAAATTTGATTCCGCACCAGCCGATCGCTTCTCCGCTTTCTTTCAATTCAACAGCCCAGCGCCCGATATTATATTTGGAATATTGAGGCAGGATGATTGTCTCCAGCACATTCGATGCAGCATTCAGATCCTGACAGGCAGGATCGGGAACATACCGGATCACTTCCGGATCGTCGTTCAGATCGAAGATGAATTGCGCATCGTCCATCGTGAATTCGCGCAGGCAGAGACGTTCTGTTTCGAGGATGATTTTCTTAGTCATACATATTTATTGACAGGTGTATGGATCGATAAAGTACCTGAAGCCGACTGAAGGAACATTTTTTTGCGTGAAGGATTGAGCCATTTTTGTTTTGCAAGCTGAAGCCTTTTCAGGCCTAAGCTTGTCTGAGCTCTTTGCGCTTTTTCAGCGGAAAAGCGAGTGGCGAAAGCCTGACCCCTGATTTTTCATCGGGGGGCACGCCCAAATACTACATATTCCTCCTGTACTGCCCTCCTACTTCAAACAAAGCAGCAGTGATCTGACCGAGTGAACAGTATTTCACGGCTTCCATCAGTCCATCGAATATATTTTCATTGTGAATAGCCATCACCTGCAGGTCACGGAGAATTTTCGCACATGCATCTTCGTTCCCTTTCTTCAATTGCTCGACCATGTTGATCTGATATTCCTTTTCCTTTGTTGTGGCCCGGATAACTTCCTGCGGAAGAACAGTAGGCGATCCTTTTGATGAAAGAAATGTATTCACCCCGATAATCGGATACAGCCCGTTGTGTTTGAGTGTTTCGTAATACAAACTCTCTTCCTGAATTTTTCCACGCTGATACATGGTTTCCATAGCGCCTAAAACCCCGCCACGCTCACTGATGCGTTCGAATTCAAGCAACACGGCTTCTTCAACAAGATCGGTCAGCTCTTCGATAATGAATGAACCCTGCAAGGGATTTTCATTCTTCGCCAATCCCAGTTCGCGGTTAATGATCAGCTGAATGGCCATGGCCCGGCGAACCGATTCTTCAGTCGGGGTGGTGATGGCTTCATCATATGCGTTGGTGTGCAGCGAATTGCAATTGTCATAGATGGCATACAAAGCCTGCAGCGTTGTGCGGATGTCATTGAAATCGATTTCCTGCGCATGCAGGGAACGACCGGAAGTCTGGATATGGTATTTGAGCATTTGCGAACGTTCATTCGCTCCGTATTTCAGTTTCATCGCTTTTGCCCAGATCCGGCGTGCCACCCGTCCGATGACAGCATATTCAGGATCGATGCCGTTGGAGAAAAAGAAAGACAGGTTGGGTGCAAACTGATCGATGTGCATCCCGCGGCTCACATAATATTCAACAAAAGTAAATCCGTTGGAAAGTGTAAAAGCCAATTGGCTGATCGGATTGGCGCCTGCTTCAGCAATGTGATAACCGCTGATGGAGACCGAATAAAAATTACGTACGTTGTGATCGTTGAAATACTGCTGCACATCGCCCATCAGACGCAATGCAAATTCGGTTGAAAAGATGCAGGTGTTCTGTGCCTGATCCTCTTTCAGGATGTCTGCCTGAACGGTTCCGCGAACTGCAGCGAGTGTCTCCTTTTTTATTTTCAGATAGACGTCTTTCGGCAGTACCTGATCGCCGGTAACACCCAGAAGCATCAGTCCGAGGCCATCATTCCCTTCCGGAAGATCGCCCTGATATTGCGGTCGGACAACACCTTTCTTTTTATAGATCCCGGCGATTTTCTGAGCAACCTCGGCTTCCAGTCCCTGCTTTTTGATATACAGCTCACACTGCTGATCGATGGCTGTATTCATGAAGAATGCCGTAATCATGGCAGCCGGCCCATTGATGGTCATGCTGACGGAAGTCTTCGGATCGCTCAGATTAAAACCGGAGTACAGTTTCTTCGCATCATCCAGACAACAAATGGAAACACCTGAATTGCCTATTTTACCATAGATATCCGGGCGGTACTCAGGATCTCTGCCATAGAGGGTCACACTGTCGAATGCGGTGGACAGCCGGTGGGCAGGCATATTCAGGGATACATAATGGAAACGCCGATTGGTTCTTTCCGGTCCGCCTTCGCCTGCAAACATCCGGGTCGGATCCTCGCCTTCCCGTTTGAACGGGAAAACACCGGCGGTATATGGAAATTCGCCGGGTACATTTTCCTGAAGACTCCATTGCAGGATATCACCCCAGGCTTCGTAGCGCGGAGTAACGACTTTGGGAATCTGCGTATGTGAAAGGGATTCGTAATGTGTTTGAATTTTCAGTTCCTTGTCGCGCACTTTAAACACAAAGAATTCATTCTTGTAAGCCTGCACTTTATCTTTCCAGCCTTCGATGATCTTTTTGTTCTTCCCATCCAGATTCAGCTCCAGATTGGCGTACATCTCCTGAAGTCCCTTGATCAACCGGTCTTTGTCATCCAGCTTCGATTCTTTCAGGGAAGCCATCGACATCTGGATGGAGTACAGTTGCTGGGCCGTTTTTTTCTGTTCGAGCACCCACTTGTCGTAGCCCCTGTTGTTTTCTGCAATTTCGGCCAGATAGCGGGTGCGCTGCGGAGGAATGATAAATATTTTTTCGCTCATCTCATCACTCACGCCGTGTGTGGAAACCAGATCCACCCGGGTCTTCTCAACCAGTTTGTCCATGACGGCTTTGTAGAGCCGGTTCATTCCGGGATCGTTGAATTGGGATGCGATGGTACCAAAAACCGGAAGCTTGTCATCTTCGGTTTCCCAGAGCTGATGATTGCGTTTGTATTGTTTTTTTACATCGCGGATGGCATCCAGAGCCCCGCGCTTGTCGAACTTATTCAATGCGATGACATCTGCAAAATCGAGCATGTCGATTTTTTCGAGTTGGGAAGCCGCTCCGTATTCCGGCGTCATCACATAGAGCGACACATGACTGTGTTCGACAATTTCCGTATCGCTTTGACCGATGCCGGATGTTTCGAGAATGACCAGATCAAAATTTGCTGCACGCACAATGTTGACAGCTTCCTGTACATATTTGGAAAGAGCCAGATTGCTCTGCCGGGTGGCCATGGAACGCATGTATACCCTTTCGTTGCGGATGGAATTCATCCGGATCCTGTCGCCCAGCAGTGCACCTCCTGTTTTGCGTTTCGAGGGATCAACGGAAATAATGGCAATGGTCTTCTTCGGGAAATCGATCAGGAATCTCCTGACCAGTTCATCCACGAGCGACGATTTACCGGAGCCGCCTGTTCCGGTAATACCCAGAATGGGCGTTTTGGATTTCTCCGCCATTTTGTGAACCTCGTCCAGAACAGCTTTGGATTCATTCGGGAAATTCTCGGCAGCTGAAATCAGCCGTGCAATTGCTTTGTCGTTTTTGGTGCTGAAATGTTTCAGTTCCCCGTTCAGGTTGCTTCCTGTTGCAAAATCACATTTGCTGAGCATGTCGTTGATCATGCCCTGCAATCCCATGGAGCGTCCGTCGTCGGGAGAATAAATTCGCGAGATGCCGTATTTCTGAAGTTCATCGATTTCGGATGGAAGGATGGTTCCTCCTCCTCCACCGAAAATACGGATGTGCGAACAGTCCTTCTCTTTCAGCAGATCGTACATGTATTTGAAAAATTCCATATGCCCGCCCTGGTAGGACGTGATGGCGATGGCATTGGCATCTTCCTGAATGGCACAATCCACAATCTCGAGTACGCTTCGGTCATGGCCCAGATGAATAACCTCCGCTCCGCTCGACTGGATGATCCGGCGCATGATATTGATTGCTGCATCATGACCATCAAACAAGGATGCGGCTGTAACAATGCGTATTTTATGTTTCGATATATAGACTTCGGGTTTTGCTGCGATGGTGCTCATTGTAGAAACTGTTTTACATTTTTAAAATACATCTGCCTGCAGATTCGTGAAAAGTGTTGAAAATTCAAAGAGCCTTTGGGTGTTCCTGGAATACCGGAAAATCGCAGATAATCTGTAAAGTTAGGGCTATACGGGCAATTCTGCAAATGCTCAGACCCCTCTTTCAGGCCTTGACCGCAAGGTGAAACAGGATCTGATTGGCAAAGCACCGGTCCGCTTAACAGTAGGAATTGAGAATATGCTTATCTTGCAGGTTCAACCGCACTGCGTAGCCCGATTGACTGATGAAAAAAATAGTTTTCATTTTCCTTTTCTTTATTCCCTTATGGGCTTTTTCGCAAACTATACCGGATTCCAATTTTGAGACCTGGAAAGACATCGTTTATCATTTTCCGACCGGCTGGCAAACCTCTGCGCTCATCACCCGGATAAGTCCTGGTTATATGGGCAATTATGCGATACGGGTACAGTCCAATTCTACCGCAACACAAGCCGGGAGCTTTGGTTACGGCTCACGGAACGCAAACATTCTGAAAGGAGGCACCCCCTTTGCCGCCCGTCCCGATTCCTTTGCCGGTTACTTCGCCTACCATATTGCCACAGGCGATACAGCCACTGTTTGCATCGTTCTGAAGAATAACGGAACGGTGGTCGGCACAGATACCATTCCGATCTGGGGAACAAACACCGGATATTACGCCCTCCGGAAAAGCCGGATCAATTACAGAAGCGCGCAGACCCCTGACAGCCTGATTCTGATTGCCAACTGTACGAATCCCGCACACATCAATCCGGCGAGCTATCTGATTGCCGATCAGTTCGGATTTACCAACTCAACTGTCAGCGTGCCGAATGGCGATTTTGAATCCTGGTACACCCGGTCTTATCACGACCCGGCAAGCTGGATAACACAAAACAGTCTGGGTCTGACCACCGGCGAATACCCTGTTACCGATACCACCGATCATTTCGGAGGCCATCTGGCTGCCCGGCTGAAAAACAACAACCAGGGAACATATTACCAGGAAGGCTATATGTATTTGGGTAAAATGGGCAGCAAGGGACTGATGCCTGGCATTGCCGTAAACCAGATCGATACTTTTTTTACAGGCTATTATAAATTTTTTCCAAGCAATGGCGACACCTGTACATTTGCCGTTTCCATGTTCAGGCACGATACCCTGGTGGGTTCCGGTATCTTTCTTTCCAAAGACACGGTTTCAACCTGGACACCCTTCGTTGTCCCCATCACATACACCAGCGGATTTAGCGGCAGACCCGACAGTGCAGCCATTCAGGTGGCCGCATTCAGGCTGGGTTCTGCAAGCTCCCCGCACGGAAATTCCATCCTGTTGATCGATGATCTTAGCTTCAATACATTCAGCACCGGATTTGCCGCCACTCCGGAATCCAAATCAAAGTTCAGTGTTGCTCCAAACCCGTTTAGCGACTTTACCATGCTTCAGCTGGAACTCCCCTTCAGCGAATCCATCTCTCTGAAAATTTATACGCTGGAAGGAAGAGAACTAAAAGTTTTTCCTGCCACGACCTTTCCGGCAGGTAAACAGTCTGTACGCATCTCTTCTGAAGGTCTTGCCCCGGGTATCTATTTTCTGGTAACAGGAAACAATACGTACACACAGACTCAAAAAATAATCGTGACCCCTTAATTGGTTTTGGTTTGGCCTCAGGCAATAAAAAAGCAAGAGAACATTTATAGTTTTACACCCAATCCCGAATGTCCGGACCCGGCCTGATCATCCTGTCTTTCCTTACCTTTTTGCTTTCATTCTTCGCTTACAAAAAAGGAAATAACACAGCAGCTATTGGATTGATTGTGCTGGGAGGTTTGCTGCTTCGGCTTGATCTTGCAGCAGACCCCTATCTTCATTCCTGGGATGAGCGTTTTCATGCCCTGGTTGCCAAACATCTTTCAGGCCACTTCCTGCTGCCGACTTTGTATGAAAACCCTGTATTGCCTGCCGATTACCACAACTGGACAAGTGCCGGCATCTGGGTCCATAAGCAACCTTTGCCACTCTGGGCGATGGCATTGAGCATTAAGGCCTTTGGACTTTCCGAACTGGCCATCCGCATACCCTCGGTTCTGCTTTCGACGGTTGCGGTGTATCTGACCTTTCTGATTTGTCTGCAATTATTTAAATCGATGCGAATGGCGCTTTTGGCCGCATTCCTCCATTCCATCAACGGACTCGTTCTTGAAATTACCTCGGGACGAATCGCGACCGATCACATTGATCTGTTTTTCCTGGTGTTTATCGAGTTGGGTATTTTCTTTTCGGTGCGCTATATGACACACAGAAACCTGCTGAACAGCCTGCTGATTGGCGTCAGTATGGGACTGGCAATTCTCTGCAAATGGTTGCCCGCCTTGATTGTCCTTCCGGTCTGGGCCATTTTGGTTTTTCAGAAAGACAGGTGGAAAGAATTTCTTGTTCACGGAAGTGTCATCGTCTTCGCATGCGCCTGCATCTTTTTGCCCTGGCAGTTGTATATTTTTTCACATTTCCCGCAGGAATCGAAATGGGAAGCCGGATTCAACATCCGGCACATCACCGAAGTTCTTGACGGGCAAAGTGCCGGGCCCTTTTATTATTTTACAAAGGCCATGATTACCGGTCATGAATTCATTCTCTTTATCCTGGCCTGGCTTTTCTACCGGATCCTGATGGTAAAATCCGATAGACGAATCGCTGCGCTGATGATATGGATTGTTTTGCCTCTTCTTTTTTTCACATTCGTTCAGACAAAAATGCAGGCATATACACTCTTTACGCTTCCGGCCATCTTTATTCTTGTCGCCTATTGTATGGATTCTCTTGCTGCGTATCAATCCGATAACAAAGTCAACATCCGCCTTGTCCGGTTTTTGCTCTTCCTCGCAGTCGCTTTGCCAGTCAGGTACACCATTGAACGGATAAAACCCTTTGAACCGCTGGAGGCCGATAAAATAGCCATGACTCAGGAAAGAAAAGCTTTGGGCAGAAGATTACTCCCGTCCAATCTGGTTCTGTTTAATGATTCCAATTACATTGAAACCATGTTTTATACAAATCTGAATTCCTACCCCAGAAAGCCAGAGCAGGCTGATCTGGACAGTCTGAAACGGAAAGGGTATACGTCAGAACTACTTCCGGACAACAGAGCCCGCTGAACGGGTTTTCCTGTTTGTCAACAGTGCACCGTGTAAAATTCATGCCATCCGGCTTTTCAGAGCAGACAAAAATTCTGACCTTTGCGCTTTCGAACCTATTTCGCTTTTAAAGATTCTTGCCAGATGTCAAAAGATTCACTTTCGATTGTTCAAACGGAAATCGTCCGATGCGGATGGTGTGCCGGCAACGATCTGTATATCGATTACCACGACAAGGAATGGGGAGTTCCGCTCCATGATGACCGGGCCTTATTTGAGATGCTTATCCTGGAGGGAGCTCAGGCAGGATTGAGCTGGATCACCATCCTGAAGCGCAGGGAAGATTACCGGAAATGCTTTGACAATTTCAACGCAGAAAAAATAATCCGGTATAAAGAAGAAAAAATCCAGGATTTGCTTCAGAATCCGGGCATAATCCGCAATGAATTAAAGATCCGCTCGGTGCTGACAAATGCGAAAGCCTTTTTGAGTACGCAGAAAGAATTCGGCAGTTTTGACAATTACATCTGGCAGTTCAGCGATTACAAAACCATTGTACATCACTACAGTGAACTTCGGGAGGTACCGGCCACATCCGACGAATCGGATGAAATGAGCAAGGATCTGAAAAAACGGGGGTTCAAATTCACGGGTTCCACCATTTGTTATGCCTATATGCAGGCCGTGGGGATGGTGGATGATCACATTGAGCTTTGCTGGAAAAGAAAGCAGCCAGAACACTTGTTGCTGAATTTATAGATTCTGCAGAATCCAACTGCAAAATACTTCCCCTGCAAATCTACTTGTCATCTCTGTTCGTGCCATTCTTAAAGCCTTCCAGATCAGGTGCGCGATACATTTTCTCCAGAGCGGCTTTATCTTCGGGAGTGAATTTGTTTTTCGTCATCACAAACCAATAGGCTTCTTCGGTCATATATCCCCAGTGAATGATGCCGTTCATATATTTCCGGATGATCCACAGATTAAATGTCGAGAAGAAAAGAAGCACCGATGTGATGGCAACCAGAGAGACCCGTCTCATCCATTGCGCTTTGAATGCCAGGAAGAGCGCATTCAAAAGTGCCGCCATCGGAATAGCCAGTGCAGCGTAACTCTGAATGAGCGCCCGGTTGCCGAATCCGCCGCCAAAGCTCCAGTCCCACCAGCAGGAAAGCACATAAATATTCAGCACATTGAAAAGAAAAAGCGGCCAGAACAATTCTCTGTTTTTCCAGTAGAGAACCGGAAAGCCCAAAAAAGCGAGAATCATCACCGGGCTGTACGGGATCAATCCTTTGCGGTAGCCGAACAAAAAATTAACCACCTGCGGATCCTTGAAATAAAAATGCTCATCCCCATAGCCATAGAATAAAAACTGTCCGGTGTGTAATTTCCAATAGATCAGTTGCGGACACACGGTGAGGAGAAACAAGACGGAAGCCAGAACAACATAGCTCTTCTTCGACCAGAGAAACAGTCGCCATTCCCGGAAAGCGTCTTTACTATGTATCCCCAGCAGCAGAGGAATCAGCAGAACGATGATATCCGGAGGTCTGATGAGCGTCATCATACCCGCAGCAAAGGCAGCGATGAATAAAAAAGGAACGGCCTTTTCTTTGTAAAACTTAATGATTGAGAAAAGGAAAATACAAAACATGGTAAATCCGAACGAATGCGACATCACGCCCCAGGAAATGGTGTAATAAAACAGATTGGTCGAATAAAAAACGGCCGCAACAACCAGGATTGAAATAACAGGCCGGGTATAGAAGAGCAGGAGGCGGTAAAGAAAATAAAGGCCCGTAAAGACATAGAGCATCACTCCGAAGCAAATGCTCCAGACGTATGGCGGTGAGTATCCATCCACAGGATAATTGAAGAGGCGGGCTATGGCATCACCGCTAAAAAAAAAGGGAGCTTCCATAACCGCAACACCCATGGTGTATCGCGGAACAGCTTCGCCATTGGCAGCGCTGGCAAGCCAGTATGAGTTGGGGAAATGGAAATAACTGTCGTGGTGGATGAAGGTGGATGTGAGGTAGGAATAATACTGATCGGCATCCTGCACAAAGGGTGTTTTCCAGTCTTTCCAATGGCCGTATTGGTTGTACTTAAATACCAGAAAGAGGATACTGACAACAAGAAAGAGGTGCCAAAAAGTAAGCCGGCTGCGAAGATTCTTCATCTTGGTTACAAATGGATTCATGAATTGATCTCTGAGCTTTGACAATCAAAATTCAACTTCCAACAGCTCCTGATCAGGCCTTTGGAAAAAGATCCATCTTCCCTTGCAATTCTTCCCACTTAAGCATTTCTGTTTCCAATTGTTTTTTCATGGTTTCGTAACGGGCAAACATTTGTTTGTCGGCTACAACCACGGCATACTGTTCCGGATCGAGTAGTTTTTCGTCGAAGGTGTTTATTTCCTGTTCCAGGCGTGCAATCTCCTGTTCCGATTTGGTGACCGCATTCTGAACCGTACGCATTTCTTTTTCTTTCTGCTTCTGTTCTTCGTGGTTCACTTTATTATCTGAAGCAGGCTGGGGTGCGGCAGCGACTTTCTGCTGTTTCGTTTTTTGCTCGAGTTCCTTGAACGATTCTATCTTGCGGGCTGCCAGGTAATCGTTGACATCGCCGATGTGCGGTTTGATATTGCCTCCTCTGAATTCAAAAACCTTGGTGGTGAGTCCCTGCAGAAAATCCCGGTCGTGAGAAACGACAATCAAAGTGCCGTCGTAACGCATCAGGGCATTCTTGAGCACTTCCTTGGATTTCATGTCCAGGTGATTGGTCGGTTCATCCAGAACGAGCAGGCTGTACGGTTGCAAGAGTAGCTTACACATGGCAAGCCTTCCTTTTTCACCGCCCGAGAGTACTTTCACTTTTTTATCGACATCATCACCGCTGAAGAGAAAGGATCCCAGGAGCGATCTGACATTTTTACGTGCATCACCGACAGCAACCTCGTCGATGGTCTGGAATACGGTGGCTTCTCCGTCAAGGGTTTCGGCCTGATTCTGCGCATAATAACCGATATTGACGTTGTGTCCGATCTTTAGCGTTCCTTCGAATTTTTCATCCCCCACAATCAATTTGCTCATGGTGGATTTCCCTTCGCCGTTTTTTCCAACGAATGCAATCCGGTCTTCCCGCTCGATCATGTAATCGACATTGCTGAAAATCACTTTTCCATCGTATGCTTTTTTCAGACGTTCGGCTTCCACAACCACTTTTCCTGCACGCGGTGCCGGTGGAAAATTAAACCGGATGCTGGCATTGTCTTCACCATCCACCTCAATCACATCTATCTTATCCAGTTTTTTGATGAGCGACTGCGCAAAAGAAGCTTTGCTGGCCTTCGCCCTGTATTTATCAATGAGGGCCTCGGTTTTTTCGATGAACTTCTGCTGATTTTTATGGGCAGCAGCTTGCTGTTCACGACGTTCCTGACGCAGTGTGATGTATCGCGAATAATTGGCTTTGTAGTCGAACAGCTGCCCGAGCGAAATTTCCAGAGTACGGGTGGTGATATTGTCCAGGAAGGCTTTATCGTGAGAAACCATGACCACGGCACCGTAATAATTCTTCAGCATATCTTCCAGCCACTGAATCGATTCGATATCCAGGTGGTTGGTTGGTTCATCCAGCAGCAAAACATTGGGTTTCTGAAGAAGCAATTTGGCCAGTTCAATCCGCATTCTCCAACCGCCGCTGAACTCATCTGTCATCCGGGTCAGATCTTTGCGCTCGAATCCGAGGCCGAACAAGGTTTGTTCAATTTCAGAATCCATGGAATAAGCGCCCAGCAAATTCATGCGTTCGTTGGCATCATTGAGGTCATTGATGAGCTTCATATAGCCGTCCGACTCGTAATCGGTGCGGGTCTCCAGCTGAAGGCCGACATCGGCAAGCTTGCGTTCAAGCTGCTTGATCTCGGCAAAAGCGGTGGCTGTTTCATCAAAAACGGTTTTTCCGAGATTGTGCACCATATCCTGCGGAAGGTAACCCAGGGTGCAATCGGCAGGACGTGAAACCTCACCGGAGTCTGCGCGCATCTCGCCCGACAGGATTTTAAGCAAAGTGGATTTGCCTGCACCGTTCTTCCCTGCGAGGCCTATGCGGTCTTTTTGGTTAATCAGGAAGGAGATCTCCTCATAGAGATAACTTCCGCTGAAACTTACCGAAACATTACTGACTGATATCATGATGGAATTTGAAAGGTTGCAAATTTAGTGAAATCTAAGGCTCGCCGTTAATTAATGTTAAAGCATTTCAAAGAAAACACCCATTTTACTATATTTACAGTGAAAAACATAGTACATATACTTCATTTTCATAAACCTAAAACCCAAACCATGATATTAGCTTCAGCCTGTTTTCATTTCATTGGGCTCTTCACATTAGAGCTTATTGCACTTACCGGAGCCCTGTTCCTGTTTGTTTACCTCAAAACAAGAACACCGCTGCTTAGCAAATGGTTTTCTTTTGCCGCCGCTGCCATCCTGGGACTCGTTGTGCTGATCATGGCCGGTACGTTTATCGGTGCCATCTGTATGCATGCTCACGGAGAACGCAGAGGTCATGGAGAGCGTGAAGGGGAAGAAAGACGCATGATGTTTCACCACGAATTCGGTGGAGGAATGGGTATGCCGGGCGGTCACTACCGCGGCATGATGCGCATGGAAGGCGAATGCGGCGAAGGGAAATGCGAAGGCATGGAAGGCCGCGAAGGCATGGGTGGCTGTGAAGAGATGAGAAGCTGCGACATGAAAGGCGGAGAAGGAATGAAAGGCTGCGACATGAAAGGATGCGAAGGCAAGGACATGAAAGACTGTGATATGCCCTGCTGCAAAGACAAAAAAGGCGGTCATTGTGATATGGACGGAATGAAAGGAAAGACCGTAATCATTAAAAAGGACACCCTAATCGGAAAAAAACCGGCTAAAAAATAAGCGAGCCGGCATCCCCAACAATACCCTGAAGTGTTCTGCCTCCGGCGGAAGCGCTTCAGGGATTTTTTTTATTTTTACAGCAGAAAACGATAACCAGCTTCACAGCTCCCATGCAGGCACGCACTAAATATCTTCTTTTCCTTCTGCTGTTCGTCCTGATCGCTTTCGCAGCTTGTTTTTTAAGCAAAGTCATCATTTATCTCATTCTGGCGCTGGTGCTCTCCTTGATTGGCAGCCCGATCAACCGTGCGCTCCGAACACTCAAGTGGGGCAAATACCACATGCCCGGAGGGTTAAGCGCCCTGTGTTCCCTTATTTTTATCTATTCCCTGCTAGCTGGCCTCATAGCGATCTTTATCCCCCTGGCCTTGCAGGAGTCCCGCATATTGGCCAATACACACAGTTCATCCCTGGTTGCTATTCTGCATGAACCCATCAGCTGGATAGACACCCAAATGAGCAGGTACTGGCCTCAGCCTTTTTCAACGGCCCAGTTTCTGCAATCGAAAATCCCTTCATTACTCAATGCCGGACAAATCAGCAACCTGGCTGATTCGCTGGTCAGTCTAACCGGAGGCCTCTTCGTCGCCTTTTTTGCGATCTCCTTTTTTACTTTCTTTTTTCTCAAAGACGGCCGGCTTATTTTTGAAACACTCATACTTTTCTCTCCGGCTGCATCCGAACAGGATATCCGGCATGTGCTGCATGAATGCAAAAGACTCCTGACCAGATATTTCACCGGACTTTGTCTGGATTCTTTTTGTGTAGCCATGATTGTCTCGCTGGGCATGTATCTGATGGGTATACCCAACGCCTTGATTATCGGCCTTTTTGCCGGCCTTGTAAATATCATTCCGTATGTCGGAGTGTTTATTGCAGCGGCCTTTGGCTTGTTTGTTTCCTTATCTACCGGACTCAGCCCCGATTTTCATGCGACACTATTCCCGATGATTTCTAAAGTTTTGCTCGTCTTTATAGCTTGCAATCTGCTCGACAGCCTGTTGCTTCAGCCCCTTATCTTTTCCAATACCGTGAAAGCCCATCCACTCGAAATTTTTCTGGTGATCATGGTCACAGGCAGCCTGGCAGGAATCGGACCCATGATCCTGGCCGTACCGGCTTACACGGTTTTACGGGTGATTGCCCGGCAATTCCTCAGCCGCTTCCGCATTGTCAGAAGAATGACCCTGGGCCTCGAAGAGCGAAGCGGCAAACACCAATTCTAAAATTTCCATCCTATGATTGATAAAAAAACGCTCGACTTCCTGTCCAAACTCCGAAAAAACAATTCGAAAGAATGGTTCGATAAAAACAGGAAATTGTATGAGGAGGCTAAAGCGAATACCGAAACCTTTGTTTCCGAACTGCTGATCCGCATGGCGCCCTTTGAGCCGGGTGTGGCCACTCTTGTCGCCAAAAAATGTCTCTTCCGGATCAACCGCGACATCCGGTTTTCCAAGAACAAGAGTCCTTACAAAAGCAATTTCGGTGCCAGCATCAATCCGGGTGGAAAGAAGTCGCCCGGGGCCGGTTATTATCTCCATATCGAACCGGGCAATTCCTTCATCGGCGGAGGCCTGTATATGCCCGAACCGGCCATGCTCGCTGCCGTCAGACAGGAGATTGATTATGATCTGAAAGGGTTTAATAAAATTCTGGCAGACAAAAAATTCAAAAAGATATTCGGTGGCCTGGAAACCATCGAAAAGCTGCAACGCCCGCCAAAAGGATATGAAGAAAGCAATCCGGCAGTCGATATTCTCAAGCACAAACATTTCATCGTATCACACATGCTGTCTGATACAGATTTGCTTTCAAAAAACCTGTTGAAACAGACAGTGGCCGCGTTTGATGCCATGCATCCCTTCATTGCCTTTCTAAACAGGGCTAAAGGCTAAAAACAGTTTGGCGGAATCCTTTAGTGCTGCCACATATCGCTCTCTTTGAAAAGGATGCCGTTCTTTATGGATTCTGCTTCCAGCAGGGCATCCAGGGTGTTGGCGCCCTTGTAATCAGCAATCATCCGATCGGCCATATTGTCCTCCTTGATGATGTAACAGCTGAACATGCGCTTCAGAAAGAGATCGTCAAACGTGAGCAGTTGCGCACCATTTTTTCTGTTGAAGGCCTGGTATTGGATCAGGAGAGGACGCAAGTCCTCGAATGCCACCCAGAATGTTGCGGCCATGCCCATCACCACATCCTTTTCATTTTTCTTTTCAATCACAGGCATGATACCGATTATCCGGACATCCAGAACCGAGCGCTGTTTATCAAAAAACCATTGTTCCTGAATCCAGTATTGCTTCACATCGGCAGACGAGAGTTCCTGATTCACGGCAGTAGGAATCGTGACATCCGGCTTCAGCGGATCGGCAGGCAAATCAAGTGTGTCTGTCCGAACGAAAATTTTACGGACATCCTCCCGGCTCAGCTTTTCGCAGAAGTCGTTCGTAGCCGCTGAATACGCGGTGATTCCGGGGCCTTTGCCCTCGGGCGCTAAAACCCCTTCTTTGATGATATCAAACAAGCTCTTCCGGTCAGACATCGGGTTAACGGGATAATACAGTGTCTGGTTCATTTTCTCCCGGAGATCAATGACTTGCCAGACTTTCTTCGACCACATGACGTCGGCTTCACGCACGTAGGGATGCGGGATGACCTTCCGCCCCGATAAAGAGCCTGATTCCTGAGCAATCAATGCGCCTGGCAGCGCGAGGATCAGCAATAACGCCAGCGTTCTGTATGGATGCATGGTTTATTTTTTTAAAAATGTGAGATAACAGATATCCGTTCGCCGATCGAGAAGACGGGGAACTTATTCCTTTTTGCTGAAGACGAAAACGACATCGACAGCAAATCAAAAAGACAAAAATGGAATTCAAAACGAGTTTAAACCGGGAGGCCTCAGGAGCAGGTCCTCATTCAAACAGATCAGTACCCAAATAAGAATACTGGCGCGTGAGACCGAATGCTCCGATTTGCCGGCTCTTGTCAGTGCAAGGTTTGTACATCCGCAAAACTGACTCAGAACCGTTTAGACCGCATACCAGAACGGCTGAGTTGATGTTCCTCCGGTAAACTCTTCAAGTGGTTGGATTAAATATGTTTCATCGTCTGGTTTTTTTCACACCGAATCAGATCAAAACAAAAAGGCAAAAAAAATCCCGGTTGATTAGACCGGGATAATTTGTATACATCAAAAACGTGTGATGCTGCAGGTATATTGTCTGAGTTGAACGAATGTTTACAAGTGCCAGAGATCGTGCTCCAGAGTGAAAATACCCATTTTGATTCGTTCAGCTTCAAGCAGCTGTTCAAGCGTATTGGTTTTGTACTTGGCGATATAACGGTCATATACGTTATTCTCCTTCTGTATGTATCCGCTGAACTGGCGTTTCCAGAAAAGGTCATCAAAGGTCATCCGTTCTGCGTCATTGTGACGGTTGAAGACATCTTCCTTGGCCATCAATGGACGAAGTGCAGGGAAATAAATCCAGAATGTACCGGCCAGACCGATGGAACCTCCGCTTTCTTTCAGCTGGATAGGCATGATGCCGATGATCCTGCATTCAAGAACAGATTTTTGTTTGTCAAAAAACCAGTCTTCCTTGAGCCAGTACTGTGAAATTTTTTCAGAGGCAAGTGTATCCATTGTGATTTTTGAAACCATTGGCGAATTCGGATCACTTTGAACCGAGTTTACCTGGATGGTATCTGTCTTCACCAGTTCATGAATAACCTGAACCTGATTCAATTCCACATTGAATTCATCATCGTCATTTTCCTTGCTGTATACCACGAGTCTTCCGGGAGTACGTTCAGGAAGAAGCGCCGCTTTCTTGATGACTTTAAAAAGACTGCTTCTGTCTTTCATGTCTTCATTTTTCGGGTAGTAGAGGGGGAAATTGATCTTTTCTCTCAGATCAATAACTCTCCACACACGGTGGTACCACATCACGTCTGCTTCGCGCAGATAGGTGTATGGAATCAGCTTCCGGAAGGGGTTGGACTCCTTCACGTAGGCACGGTCCAGAACCTGTGCTTTCACAGATAGTCCTGCACTGAGTAAGAGGAGAATAACGAAGACTTTCTTTAGCCGCTTCATGTTGTCAGGTTTTATTTTACTTCACAGTAAAGTTAACGCCAGGTACCGGTTTGGTTTTACCGTTTGGCATTTTCACTCGCATGTTTTCGAAGGAATACCGTTGACCGATGTGGCCTCTGGCAAGCATCTTTTTCATATCAGCGGTCAGTACATTGTTACCGGCCGATTTGGTTTCGAGAAGTCCGCTGGCGCCTGCAGTTGTCAGATCGAAAGAAACCACCGGAAAAGGAAGTTCAAAGTCGAATCCTTCCAGATAAGCTTCTACAGCTCCGATACTGGCCAATTCACCTTTCGATACTTTCGCATCACCGGTTTTCTTCATCACCATTCCAACGGGTGTCGGAACCTGTTTTACGCGGAATTTCACAGGAGGAAATGCCTTGGATCCGGATTTGGTTTTTGCGGTTACAATCACGGTACAGCTTGTTCCACCGACAGTCGGCTTGGCAATAAATCCTTTACCGGTCTTCACCATTTGCACACCAGAACCTGAAACAGTCAAATCTTCGTTTGCAAAACCAGCAGCACTTACGCTTACCGGGTTATCAACACTTTCATAGAACACGTTCATTTTATCCGGAGAAACAGAAACACTTGGAGGAGCAACACGGTAAGACGATTTGAATGGGTAGCTTTTCGAACTTCCATCCGGCGATTTCACCTTGATCACACCCGACCAGTCGATCAGTCCGGTACCGGTTGGTTTGATACTGTATTTTCCAATACCTCTGCTTACCTTCACAATGGTAGAGTCACCTGCACCTTTAATGGTATTGTGAATTGTATCGACATCACCAATGATAATTGTCGGATTCTGGGTTGTGCTGAATGCCGCAACGAATACGTCGGCATTGTAGTCTTCACCCTGGATGATGTAATTCGAAGGAGCCACAACTTTAGCCGACAGTGTATCGAATTTAAAATCGGCCGCAGTTACGTTTTTCAGCAACAGATTCACCACATCACCTTCAGCATTCCGGATATCGTTCTGCATTTTGGTCAGGTTGGCCACAGCAGCAGCAACCGGAAGGTGATAGAAGTTATACCATTCCCAGGAGATGACTTTATCTTCAGAGGTACTGAAAGAACCGTCGGTGGACAATCCGCTCAGATTGACAGCTGCCTTTTCTTTCTCGCCGAGCTGGGCAAGCAGCAGTTTTTTGTACTCTTCGATATCGGCTTTCAGTTTCTTCGCTTCACCGGTTACATTGGCAGGATCGGATCCAACCATGAAGTGTGTCGGTGTATCGTAGTCATCCAGTTTATCGACATTGCGCAGTTTAAAAGTATCAGCGATGTTCTTGCTGATCATTTGTGCGTGCATGATAATTTCAGCTTTCAGATCCTTGATCTTTTTAACGAGTTCTTCCGAGCTGTTTTTAACAACTTTAGCCTTTTCATAGTAAGGGCGGGTTTTCTTCTCGTCATTTGCAAGAGAGGATTCGAACGCTGAATATAAAATTCCGTTTTTATTCACGGAATTCTTGTTTGTATTCTCCAGACCGGTATTCATGACCACGAATGCCTGAATGATCTCTTTCGATACGTTCATCGCCAAGAGAGCAGTCAAAACCAGGTACATCATACCAATCATCTTCTGCCTTGGGGGCATTTTACCACCTGCCATATTATTGGAATGTTTTAATGATGAATATTATGAAAACAGTAAGCTTAACGTTTCACGTTCATGGCGGAAAGCATGTTGCCATAAACATTATTCAGTTGAGCGAGGTTATCCGAAAGCGAAGACATTTCTGTCTTGTAGCGTTTGGTATCCTCAACAGAGTCGTTCAGATTCTTCACCAAAGTTCCCAGACTGCTGTAGAACGTATCGGATGAGCGCTGATGTTCGGAAGCTCCCTGTAACTGGAGTTCGTACACGGCGTTCAGAGCAGACAGGTTTTTGGATACTTTACCCAATTGCTGACCGAAGTCCATGCTGTCGTCTTTTGACAAAGCCAGATTGGTCAGTGATTCAGCTGCCTTTGAGTAAGACTCAGACAGTGAACTCACATTTTTGGATGCTGATTTCACACTGTCCACATATTCATTGGTGGCAATGGTTGCATCGGCGATATTGGAAATTTTGGCTGTCTGATCGCTCAGGCTGCGCATTCCATCACCGAGGCTGGCAATAAGATCGGGACCGATTTTAGCTTCTTCAAGCATTTTATCCAACTGCTCGGTAACAGACATTTGCTGACCTTCTTCGAGCTTGTCGTCTTCTTCTTTTTCTTCTTCTCTTATTCCGGCAAGTTCGGGGTAAACAAGCGTCCAGTCAAGTTCTTCATGGATTGGCTCAAATGCCGAAAACGCAAAAATCACGGCTTCAACACCCAAACCTACGATAAGCATAGGACCGGCAAAGGGCCAGTGTTGAATTTTAAACAAAGCTCCTACAATTACAACCGCTGCACCCAGACCGTACAACTTGGCCATAAATTTCTTCCATTTTAAAGTTTCAAACAAGCTTTGCTTTCCGTGGTTGCTCATAGATTCTTAATTTTGATTTGGGTTAATAATCGGTTTGGTTTATTGTGTGAAATCGGTACTGTTAAACTCTACAATTCATCATCTTTCTGTCTTCCGAGGTAAGTCATTACACAACGGAAGCCGATATAACACTTCGCAGTATCCTGGTATTCGTAGGAACGGGTACTTGTTTCGAGATAGTAACCGACATCTTTCCAGGATCCCCCGCGAATTACTTTCCTGTTCAGGACGGGGATCTTTTCTTCAGCCGGAGTGGGTTCGTACACATAATCCGGGTTCAGGTCATGCGAGAAATCATAGCTTGATTCATCGAAGGCACCGCTGGTCCACTCGGCCACGTTTCCAGCCATACAATAGATACCCCAGTCGTTCGGGTTGTAAGATAAAACCTTTACAGTATGGAAACCACCGTCGTCGATGTATGAACCGCGCATTGGCTTGAAGTTACCCAGGAAGCAACCGCGTGCATTACGAATATAAGGACCGCCCCAAGGGAAAGGAGACAGTTTCAGACCACCTCTTGCAGCGTATTCCCATTCAGATTCTGTCGGAAGACGGAAATCCTGTACAAATATGCCGCCGTTTCCGTAAAGGAAGCTGTTGAACAACTGCGTTCTCCAGATACAGAAAGCCCGGCATTGTTTCCAGGTGACACCCACAACAGGGTATTCGTCGTAGGCCGGGTGCCAGAAATACATATTGGTCATGGGTTCATTGAAAGAATAGGTAAAGTCATGCACCCAGGCAAGTGTATCGGGATAGATATTGATAATGTCTTTGATGATGAAGGCCGAACGATCCAGTTTTTCCTTTTTGTTAACCGTATAGCTTCCGGGATTCTGGGAAGGATATTGCTTCAGGGTTAAGGGATCTGGAGCGGTTTTTTCCGGAATAAAACGGTTTGATTTGGCAGCGGCTGTGCGCATGTCGATGCGGTAGTATTCGAAATTGAGTTTACGGGTGTCGATTTCAACACGTTTGTAAAATCTTTCTTTTTCAGGCAGGAACAATGGCAAAAGATCGGTGTTGTAGGCTTCATCTTCCGATCTCCAGTTGATGCTGTTGTCCCAGTTCAGATTCGCCTTTTCCGGGCTCTCATCATACTGCACCAAACCTTTAAGCTGGGGGTTTTCTGCCCAATAATCGGCTTCCTTGTAGATGAAATCATCCGGCTGACTGCCGGCTGCGAGCATCCGGCGAGCAATGGAGTCGCGGACATGATACACAAACTGACGGTATTCGTTGTTTGTGATCTCGGTCTGGTCAACGTAAAAAGCCTGAATGGAGACCATTCTAGCCTTGGTATTGTGTGCGAAAGGGACATCCTCATCATTTGGACCCTGCATCATATTTCCCATCGGGCAATAGAGCATTCCGAACGGATCCGGCTGGAACCAGGGGTCGCGCCCCTGCACTCCTATCAACTCCCCGCTTTTCTTGGTACAACCTGTAGCAAGAGCCAACAAACAACCGAAAAAGAGCAATTTTTTCATATTGCTTCCTGTTTTTGTGTTCTTTTGAGTGTCCACTTTGTTTGGTTTTGGTTAAACCCATCTTTTGCAGAAAATCACCATACAAAGTATGATGATCTCGTGAAAGGATGGAATTGCTTTAACGCTGCTAATCTGTAAAGGTTACAATTTATGAAAAACTCTTAGAAAAACCGGACGTCTTCCCAGCTTTCTGGCTTCGGTCTGTGATCGATTTTCTTACAGGCTCCAAGCATGATTTCGTGTGAACCGCTGCTGTGGGTCTTAATTTCTGAAGTCGTTATATCGTACGAGTATCCGATCTTCCAGGTGACCATTGTAGCCGGGTCCTTTCCGATTGTGCTCTGGAAGCCAAGCATTGGGGCTATGGCATCCTGCATTCTGTACGAACATCCCAGCCAGAACATTTTCTGATAAAGGATATTAGCATTAACGTCGAAAGTGGTCACTTTAGCATCTGACTTCACTAAAAGATTTGGACGAAGTTCAAAAGTTCCGCTCGATCCGAGTGGAAATGACGTTCCGGCAGTTACATAATAATGTCGGGCAACATCAAATTTATAGGTTTGTGCACCCTTGCTGGTCAGACTTTCGCTGGCATCCGGCAGGTGGGTCGAAGACAGACCGAAATAAGTGCCGTTCAGGTGTGTAAAGTAGATTCCCAGTCCAAGGTCATAATTCGTGCTGGAAAACGAAGCCGGGATGGCAGCATCCGTGATTGTTCCGGAAGTACCTGCTCCTCCTGCCGAAGTTGTTCCGTCGGGAGCGATCCAGTTTCCACTGATATTTTTGTTCTGGATACCCAGTTCAAGACCAAAGCTCAGCTTTCCAAGACCCGACATCACCGGAATCATGTATGAACCTGCCAGCTTGGCGCCAATTGTTTTATCAAAACCGAGTTTATCGTAGTCGACAGAAAGACCGACTCCGAAATGGGAGCTGACAGAGGCGTCCACACAAAGGACTCCCGTCTGCGGTGCACCTGGAAAACCGGTCCACTGGTTCCGGCCGATAAAATCAGCACAGATGGCACCGGTCGTACCTGCAAAAGCAGGGTTCGTGAATAATTTCGAAAACATGAACTGCGTAAACTGCGGATCCTGCTGGGCAAAACCGGCAACGCCACTAAGTATAAGGGCTAGAGTAGTAAGACGTTTCTTCATATTGAGCCTTATTTGGTTAAGATTCGGGTTGACTTCACGACAGTTATAGTTCGCTAAAGTAGGATTTTTTGTATTCATAACAAATTTTTTTGGGGGTTAAGTGCGATAACCCGGTTAATTTTCCAAATACCGCTGTTAATAACTGTCTCCTTGATCAGAAATTCAACCGGTACTCAGAAGCTGTAAAATGTGCTATTAAAAATCGAAATGGGCGACAAAAGAACAAATCAGGACATATACTAAAAGCCGAAATTGTGTTCAATCCGTGTTTATTCAGCTCAGCTTTAGAAAAGTCTGCCACCAGCGGTCCGGCATTTCCTCTTTACAGGCCAGTTCATAATCGCTGTATGTACAGGGTACCAGATGATGCCGTTCAAATTTCAGCCGGTGATGCGGGGGATATGGCACTTCCATCCACCAGCGGTCGCTTCGGGTGCTCTTGAAAAAAACAATTTCATGTTTGTGGTCTTTCACGAAAACCCTGAATTTGGTGTAATCCGACTTCTCGGCAAAAGGGAAATCTTTCTTCCTGTTGCAATACCCGTCGATAAAATACCAGATCATCTGTGCCGCCAGATGTGCGGTCTGCCTGTTTATATCCAGGGCGGGGTTCAGTTCATAAATGCCGAATGAACTGAGCTTGTCGCTGATGCCTGCATAGCGGGCAATCTGACAGGCTTCTTCACCGTAAAATCCGTTCGGGCTTGCATTGCCGCAACCCGGAGCATCCGACTGCCGGATGGCGGAAAGATCAAAGTTCAGCACATCGGCATTGCGGATGACGGGTTCGATCTCTTCTATTTTCGCACGGGCCTGACCCAGTCGGTGCATATCAAAATTCAGCTTCTCCATCAGCTCGACCGATGTTTGTTCAACAAAATAAGTCTGATACCCGATATTGCTGAAATTGAACAGAAAGTTCGGCTGGTGCAGGATGATTCGGCCCAGATAGGATTCCGAATCCAGGTCACTCTCGACTGTGCCCAGATCAAAAGTCCGGTCGACCGAAACCATATTGATGGTCTGCTCCATCTTTTCATACGCGAGATAATTGGCGTAGGCCAGGTCATTGCTTCCCCCGATGATAATGGGGATGATACCCCGTTTCAGCAGTTCTGCAACCACGGCAGAGAGCGCGAAGTAGGAGTCTTCCACCGAATGTCCCTTGGAAATGTTTCCCAGGTCAGCAAGTTTCATAGACGAACTGCCCTGGAGAAGTTTGTAGAGGTGTTTCCTGACCGCATCCGGCGCCTGGCCACAGCCTTCATTGTTCACCGCCCTGCGGTCTTCCTGAATGCCGATCAGGGCCAGATGATGCCCTTCGAGATCCGGAAAGCCGTTGGAAGCCGAATGAATGGAAAACACATGACGCAATGAAGTCGGGGGAAGTGAATCCGTTTCCAGAATCTGTTCGATATGTACCGGTTGAAAAAAATCTGAAAGCTCCATGTGTGTGTGGTTTTGAAAGACCGATTCTTCCTGAATCCGAATCTATAGCGCAAAGATGATAAAAAGATACACACTTTCAGAAATGTTTCTCCGCCCGCCTGCTCCGTGGTTCTCAGCCTGGGTAGGACCGGCTTCCCTCAGCTGCGGAAACAAACAAAAAAGGCTGCCTCCTTGCGGGGCAGCCTCTGTTCAGGTCTGTTTATTAACGGCTCAGCTCTTTTTCTTCGCTGCTTTTTTTGCGGCTGGTTTCTTTGCAGCAACTTTCTTTACAACCGCTTTTTTCGCAGCTGTTTTGACGGCGGCCTTTTTAGCTGCCGGTTTTTTCACGGCGGCCTTTTTAGCGGCTGCCCTGACCGGAGGTTTTTTCTCCAGAGCCGCCTTTACCTTGTTTCCATAACCTGCCTTATCGGCAATCTCGATGCAATTTTCAAGTGTCAGTGAAGTCGGTTCAGTGCCCTTCGGGATCTTGAAATTCAGTTTCCCGATTCCGATGTAAGCGCCCCATCTGCCTTTGAGTACATGGACTTCCGGGTTTTCAGGAAACGATTTGATGTATTTTTCGATATCGGCAATCCGTTTCAGTTCGATGAGTTCAATGCAGCGTTCCTTCGTGACTGTCATCGGATCATCTTCCTTGCGGAGTGAAATGAATTTATTGTCGAATTTGATATACGGGCCAAAGCGGCCCACAGCAACGATCATATCCTTGTCTTCAAACTGACCGGCTACACGAGGCAGTTTGAACAGTTCGAGGGCTTCTTCGAGCGTGATGGATTCGAGCAGCTGGCCTTTTCTCAGACTGGCGAATTTCTTTACTTCTTCATCACTCTCACCCACCTGTGCGAGCGGACCAAAACGTCCGATGCGGACATAGATGTTTTTACCGCTGACCGGATCTTTGCCCAGCAGCCGTTCACCGGAAGCCCGTTCAGAAGTCTCAAGTGTTTTCACAACGCTTTTGTGAAAGGGACTGTAGAACTCCTTCAGCATGGCCTGCCAGCTCAGCTTCCCTTCGGCAACCGTATCGAATTCATCTTCCACCTTGGCCGTAAACTGATAATCCAGGATGGTCGGAAAATGCATGATCAGGAAATCTGTGACCACCATACCGATATCGGTCGGAAACATTTTTGATTTTTCGGCACCGGTACCTTCCGACCGGACTTCCTCTTCAATGCTTTTCGCTTTGAGTGTGAGCACAGCGAAATTTCTTTTTATTCCATCGCGGTCTTCTTTAACCACGTAATCTCTTTTTTGAATGGTGCTGATTGTCGGGGCATAGGTAGACGGACGGCCGATGCCGAGTTCTTCCAGCTTTTTAACCAGGCTGGCTTCCGTGAAACGGGCCGGGTGATGGGTAAACCGCTGTGTAGCCGTAATTTCATTCATTCCCAGCACCTCTCCGTTTTTCAATGGAGGAAGCATGCCTTCCTGATCTTCTTCTGCATTTTCATTTTCCTCATCCGACGATTCCATGTATACTTTCAGGAATCCGTCAAATTTCAACACCTCACCCTGCGCAACAAATTTTTCAGTGGCATTCGACACTTCGATGGTTGCTGTTGTTTTTTCGAGCTCGGCATCCGCCATCTGCGAGGCGATGGTTCGTTTCCAGATTAATTCGTACAAGCGCTGTTCATTGCGCTCGCCGGTGATATCCTGATTTTCGAGATACGAGGGACGGATGGCCTCGTGCGCTTCCTGGGCACCTTTCGATTTTGTTTTGTATTTGCGGAT
>Ga0207091_1050_pt1 | contig 28196 bp, 31 predicted proteins | sample Alteio_BWMinHeat_47_FD_153534 | JGI IMG/M metagenome (GOLD analysis project Ga0207091, IMG submission 153534) | Enriched cells from forest soil in Barre Woods Harvard Forest LTER site, Petersham, Massachusetts, United States -... | ecosystem: Environmental > Terrestrial > Soil > Temperate forest >... | reverse complement strand
ATTTGATTTTACTATAAAAAATAATAGCGGTATTTCAGTAAAACAATTAATTTTTATCTATAAATTAAAAATTTTATTTGACATCGATTATATTAAAAAAACCATCAAAAATAACGATGGCACTATTCTCACTAAAGCCTTATTCTTACCTCTCTCATTAAATCCTATCAAAATTCTTAAAGATTATGATAATGTCATTTTGGAAAAAGTGGAAGGCGCTGAATTAGAAGTAGATAAAAACAAATATCTTGAAGCACATAGGGAAGTTGAAAAATTAATTTTCTCATTAGAATCCCTTAGAGATCATAAATCATTAACTGAACGATTTTATGCATTTTTTAGTTCTAAAGATTCTACAGTCGCTCAGGAAAAAAAGGATCGAAAGGGTTATGGATCTTGGATAAACAAAAAGCGTTTTCCGGGATAACCCCGTCTAGAAAGCATGACGGGGCAAGATTTTCTTCTGACATAAGCACAATATTTAACATATTTTAAGAATTTTTTCGTGTTCGCGCTCAGGTTTTATAAAGTCACCGCATTTTGTAGAAAAAATGGTATTTTTAAGAATGAGGGACATATTCGATTCTAATAATTTTTTAATGATGTTATCTTGAGATTCTTTAAGGGGATCGAAAAGGTCTTTTATTTCTTCGAATATACTTTGATTTAAATAAGTATATTTTGCATCAATCATTAAAAGCATAATTTGTTGATGCTTTTGAAAGATTTTTTGGGTTTCAATATCTTTTTTTGTATTGTGAAGTGTGTCAAGATTACCTGGCTGAATAGTCGGTAATGGTTTGCTAGAATCTTTTCTCTTAAACATGGGTTATTTCCTTATTATTAATTATTTGTGCCTTCCTAAATATTAAACCGAATAGTTCTTCCGAGTCAATTAAGAAATGACAAAGATAGATAAATAGTTTTTACTGCTGCTAATCGCTTTTTTGATCATGGGTACTTGTCTTATCCACTATTTAATATTTCCTTAAGCTTTTTGCCGTACCATTATATTAATACTTCCAAATGAAGTAAGTAGTCCGAAGGAGTTGTTGCTATGTTTTCAGGAGGATTATTCTGGTCTAAGTTTAAGCACGGAAGATTTGAAAGTTCTGAATTGCTAAGGCAGCCATATAACATAGTGAGCAAATTACGTGATAAAGAGCACGAATTAAAAAAAGCCGCTCTTCTAAACGGATCAGAGTCAGATGATCAAAAAAAATATGATGTTATTTCTTGTTTAATGAAAGATCTCGAAAGTCTCATTGCTGAATTTAATGATGAAAAAATAGAATCTACGACAGATGAAATTGCAAACACTATTAAGTTAGTTCAAAAAATGTCTCAGATTGTTGATAAGACCAAGCATGATCACATCAACATTTTGATGATATCGCGTAATCATACACGAGAAGATATGAAACAAACGGTATATTGGGGCAGTTTTGCTTTGAGTTTTCTTGCGAGTACTCAATTATCTTTAACCACCTTAGGAAAAGCTGTTTTTTTAATTGGGCTATCACCACAAATTAGCGAACAAATAACAAAAATGACAGGTTTGGATGATACAACACCAGAATCTTTTCGCCTGGTTTGCTATTTTTCTAAGCTGTTACACGAAATGTTGATTTCTTTTAATAAAGTGACAAGAAAAATTTCTGAAGACGATTCAGAGACAATTGAAGAATTTATTTGTCCTATTAATTTTACAAAAATGCAAGATCCTGTTTTATGTACATTAGATGGACATACCTACGAGAAGGAAGCGATTGCGAGATGGTTATATGTCCATAAAGACTCGCCTGTCACACGTGCAAAAATGAAAAATGATCAATCTGTATTTGATGTTTTAATATCAAATCGAAATTTAAAATCTTTGATGGAAAAGTATAATAGTAAATTGTTACCCAGTAATAAATTAAAAGAAGGTCCTAAACTATGAGTAAAATGGCGTTGATTACGGGTGCCTCAAAAGGCATCGGACGAGAATTGGCGAAAGTATTTGCAAAAAACGGTTATTCTTTAATTCTCATTGCGCGTACCACATCCGAATTAGAAAGTTTGCAACAAGAATTAAAAAACACTTATCAATGCACATCAAAAATTTTACCGCTTGACTTAAGTGAATCGAATGCTGTCGATGAAATCATGAATACATTTAAAGAAGACATCATAAATTTAGATGTGTTAGTGAATAATGCAGGTTTCGGTAAATCATCGAAATTTACGAATATGTCAAAAGAAGATGTGGAAGGTATGTTGGCAGTGAATATCCGCGTATTAACCGAATTAACGTATCGTGTATTGCCATACATGACAGCTAAAAAACAGGGAAAAATCTTAAATGTTGCATCGATTGCGGCATATGCGCCTGGGCCCTATATGGCGATGTATTATGCCACAAAAGCGTATGTGTTATCCTTTTCAGTTGCATTGTATGAAGAATATAAGAATGACGGTGTCATCATTTCTGCATTATGCCCTGGATATACTGAAACTGAATTTCAAGCCCGCGCAGGTTTAAAAGGGGCTGCGATGATGGATCGTATGTTTCCGATCATGACAGCTGAACAGGTGGCAACGATTGGATATGATCAATTGATGAAAAATAAATCGGTTATTATCACTGGCATGATTAACAAGATTTTTGTTTTTTTATTATGGTTGTTTCCTCAATCGTTAAATGCAAAAATTACGGCAATGATTTGTAAGCCGAGGAATTAAAATTATTCCTTCCCCCGCGAAGCGTAGGGAAGGTATACCTCGCACGGGCATATTTTGCGGTTTTTAGCATTCCACACGCAGTCCATCTTAATTCGTTCAAAACACTTGCATATGAATAACTATGCAAGTGTTTCGAACGAATCAATCTGAACTACATCTGGCGCTAAAAACCGCAAAATAGGTAACTTAATCATGATGCGACATAAGATATCCATATCCCTCAGGTACGTGCATAGGCACCATCGTTAATGGATTATAGTAAATGCTATTCTTAACCAAAGCGGATGTTTCTTTTTCAGCATCTTTCACATGCTGTTTTGCTTCTTTTTCGACTTTACTTTGCAATACATCCAATTTATTCGTAAGATCTTTAATAGTTGACTCTTTATTGTCAATAATCATCTGTTGATGCCGGATGGTTTGTTTATGGTGTTTAATGTCTGTTGTTGCTTTGTCAATGGTTTTAACACTTCCTTGAAGTGCATAGGTCAATTGTTTCGCATCATTTTTAAATGAAATAACTTCATTTTTTAATTGATGTATTTTTTCACGCTCAGATTCGACGGTTTGTTCATCGATTTTTGCTTTAAATAGGACTTCAGGATTCAATTTGCAATAATGATCTACCAATAGGAAAATCTTTTGCATACCGCCTACATCTCTAAAATAAGAAGTTAAAATAGCTTTTAAAGCTTCTTTATCATGATAATATCTTGTAATACCCAAAACGGAATTCTCATAGGTTGCGCCATTCCATAATAAATTGAGATTTTTACCCGCAATGAGTTGTTCTAATAAATTCAAGACCCCCGTTTTCTGTGTCATTATCGATTCATTGTCACTCAATCGGATATGCATTTTCTCTTGTTGAATTAACGTATCAAGATATTCAAAATCCAATAAATTTGTTCCTTCCGTTTTTTCTTCATGTAGCACTTCCATTTTGATTAAAAGATCATCCACATCAGAATGCATTAAGTGATTAAATTTGATATTTTTACGATATTTTTCTTTCGTTTCATCTGTTAAATGTAATTTATCACTTAATTTGAAAGAAGGTTGAGGTTGAATCAAGGGTTCTGTCATAGAATCATTTTTTGACTCTTCTGCCATTTGAGACGATGATTCTGGAGCAGTTCTGGATTTTACAAAATTTTTGATATATTTATGTGTGAATGTCCATAAACTTAATGTTCCCAGGGTTACACACGCCATCCATTTAAATGCGAGTGCAACGGGGGCCGCGATTGCAGATAACCCTACGACTTCAGGTGCAAAAAAAGCGATAGTAATACCCGCACACACAATGCCGCCAATTAACGTATCTTTTAGATGGAGTTTAAGTTTGTCTATTGAGTGCTTGCGTTTTTGGGTGTAAGTTTCATCATTGTCATTAAACCACTTATTATAATAAAGACTTGCAAGTTCTCCTGCGTAATAAATGGATTTTGCGAGGGCCATTAAAAAACGCGTCGCACTGACTGCAACAAATATCGCAGGTGCAACAACAGTAGAAACGAGTGTGCCTGTCACAAAGAAAAAAATGGCAATCACTTCTGCAGTAAGCAGCAAACCGTTTAAAAAATGTTTCGGTTTTTTATTATTATTTTGTTCACGAAGACTGGAAAAATATTCATGGGTAAATCCAATCAACGACACAAAGGCGAGCATGGGTGCGAGTGTTTTAATCGCGATGGTTTTAAAGGCATGAATGGTATGATAAAAAATAGAGGTAAAAATACCGAGTTTGACGCCTTCGCTGATTTCTGCCGAGTCGGTCAAAGGAATTTCATCTAAAATGAATTGTCTTAAGGTACGATGATCAATGGTTTCAGTGTTTTGGTTGCTTAGCATGGGCCACACTCCTTGGGAGAGATACTTCCGTTTGTAAGGAAGTCAATATTACCATTTTATTTTTCATATCAAAATTATTTTTTTAAATTTTTATAAAATGTTATTCTACTGTTTTTTTAAAATGAGAAAAATGTATGAAACTTTTACGCTTTGGACCGAAAGATTTTGAAAAGCCCGGGATCCTCGATTCCGATGGTAATATTCGCGATCTTTCAGCGATCATTTCTGATATCACAGGTCAAACCCTTTCACCCCAGCGCTTATCTGACTTGAAGAAAATCGATTTTAAAACACTACCGCTTGTCCCATCCGATATGCGTATGGGACCTTGTATTGGTGGTGTACGCGATTTTCTGTGTATTGGTTTAAATTATAAAGATCACGCAGAAGAAACAGGAAAATCCTTACCCAAGGAACCATTGCTATTTAATAAGTTAACCAGTTCGATCGCGGGTCCTTATGATGATATTATTATTCCAAAAGGATCTTTGAAAACAGATTGGGAAGTCGAATTAGGTGTTATTATCGGCGCTAAAGCGAAATATGTCAGTGAAAAAAATGCATTAAATTATGTTGCAGGTTTTTGTGTTGTGAATGATGTGTCAGAGCGCACATTCCAATATGATAGGGCGGGACAATTTGTGAAGGGTAAAAGTTGCGATACCTTTGGACCGATTGGACCATGGCTTGTCACAACAGATGAAATTTCGAATCATCAAAATTTAGATATATGGTTAGAAGTCGATGGAAAACGCATGCAAAATAGTAATACACGCGAAATGATTTTTAGCGTTTCTTATTTAGTCAGTTATCTTAGTCAGTTTTTTACCCTTCAACCGGGGTCTATTATTGCAACAGGTACACCTTCCGGTGTGGGAGCAGGGTTTAAGCCTGAGCCCATTTTTTTAAAACCTGGGCAGAATGTTAAGCTTGGTTTAACGGGTTTAGGGATGCAAGAACATCAAACAATTGCCGAATAAAGGAATACATATGATTCAAATTGAATTACTTGAAAATTATCCAGAGCATATCTCTAGACTTGCTGAGATATGGTATGACGTATTGGGAAAAATATGGATTTCAGGCGTCTCACCTGCGAATGTTGTCAATAATCTCAAAACACATTTAAATACGGAAACCTTACCTTTGGCATATGTGGCGTTGCACAATCAAAACCCTGTTGGTATGGCAAGCTTACGCGTCAATGATGGCATTCGACCCGATCTTTCTCCCTGGTTGGGAAGCCTTGTGGTTGATACACATTTTCAAAAACAGGGGATTGGTAATCAGTTAATAAATACTGTGAAAGAAAAAGCGAAAAACATGGGATTTCAACAATGTTATCTTTTTGCCTTAGATCCTACTATTCCTGAATGGTATGAAAAATTAGGTTGGAAAAAAATCGGAATGGATCAATTTAAAGAACATCCCGTAACGGTGATGGAGGTTTCTTTATGATTTCGGTTGCCCTTGACAAATCCAACTTCCTGGCATATGCTTAACATATGCTTAGGAGGTTTTATGACAACGCCACATATTCGTCATGCAAATTTATTTCGTAATGGCCGCAATCAAGCGGTTAGGATTCCTCGCGAATTTGAATTCCCAGGTAAAGAGGTTCTTATCCACAAGGAAGGTGCATGTCTCATTATTGAGCCGGTTGAAAAAAAAAATAATCTAGCGGCGCTCTTATCTAGTTGGAAACCGCTTAAAGAAGAGTTTCCTAATATACCTGATTTGCCATTAGATGATGTAGAGTTTTAAATAATGAAAAAAACAAAATATTATTTATTTGATACGAATATATTGTCAGAGCTGATTAAAAATCCTTCTGGTATTTTAGCACAAAAAATTGTAAAGCTAGATAACACTTCATTTTGTACTAGCATTATTGTAGCTTGCGAGTTACGTTATGGTGCTTTAAAAAAAAATTCAAAGCATTTAATATCTAGAGTAGAGTTATTATTATCGAATATCATTGTACAACCATTATCAGATGATGTTGATCGTTATTATGCAAAATTACGCGTTGTTTTAGAAAAAAAAGGTCAAATAATTAGCGCGAATGATATGCTTATTGCAGCACATGCACTTACCTTGGATGCAATTTTAATAACAGCAAACGAACGGGAATTTTTAAGAGTTCCGGATTTGTCGGTTGAGAATTGGTTAAAAAATTAAAAAATAAAATAATCATTTTCCAACGAGTGGCTGCGTCAAACGTCTTACAGATAAAATATAAGCAATGATATTTTTTAGTAACGCATTACGAGGTCAGGCGGAAATGTTTGATTTGTGAATCAATTTTTACGAATATCTACCACAGGATTTGTAGAACTCCAAGTAATTGAGCAGATATCATGTGATATGGGTGTACCTAATGTTGTGCAATTAGAATCACTGGTAGTGAAATTAATAGAGCCATCAAATTTTTCAACCAACATTTTAGTAATATTCAATCCTAATCCTGTCCCTACATGTTTATCATGCGCATGGGTATTATCTTGAGAAAATTTTTGAAAAATGCGTGTTTTGAATTCTTCGGGTATATTAGGTCCTTGATCAATCACTTCAATACGTGTTTAGGAACAGACAGATCTTATTCGACTGGAAATAACCCCGGCATCCACCGACTCGCGAGTGTTGCAGGAAAGGCTAATTTAAGCGGTGATTTTGGTGAATCAGAAATAAGAATACCTTTTTCAACGAGTGGCAGTGTCAAACGTCTCGCATGTCTATCGGTAATATGTAAAATTTCAGCGATGTCTTTTCTAGAAATTTCGCCGCGATACAAAATCGCCTCTAATATTTGCATCGATTGAGGAGGTAAGTGCTTGAGTTCTATTTCTTCGCGAGCCCACAATAAGATTCTCGTGCGTAAATGATCTGGTTGCATAACATTTTTCATAAAATCAATTTGATCTATGCACATTTCAAGGAAGAAGCGCGTAAAATCAACCAACGACTCTTCACTTAAGTTACCTCGTCCATCTAAATCATTTCTTCGTAATACATCACAATTCATGATTAATGCTTTATATTGATTCACATGACGCGCAAGTCCACGTGAAATTGACCATAAGCCGCCTGTGTCAAGTACATTCAGTGTGATGGCATGAGACATTAAGCGTGCTACTCTTCCATTTCCATCCAAAAAAGGATGTATCCATAATAATCGGTGATGAGACGCTGCCAAGGCAAGAATGGATTCTGCTTTGCCTGAATGACTGTAAACCGATTCAAAACGTGAAAGAAAACGCGGTATTGCGCCAGGACTAATGGGAATATGATGACCTACTGTGACATCCATTTTTCGAAATTCACCGGGGATAACTTTAATTAAAGTTTTTGTATCTGGGTTTTCAATCCATAATAAATCATCAGGCAGCGAGCGGCAAAAGCGTTTATGAATTTCGCATAGGACATTTGCTGTAAAAGGGCTATCTTTAATGCCGCCCTGATCTATCCACTCTTGGACAGCGATATGTGCTTTGGCTTCTTTTTGTAAAATTCGTTTTTTGCTATCGGTGCTGTAATGACCTTGCAATGCCCGTTCGATGTCAATAGGATGCGTATCGTGCCCTTCGATCAAATTACTGTAATAACAATTCATGGCACGTACAAAAGTTGCAAGCGAGGATTGTATTGCTTTTGGTAAACTGCTTTTGAAGCTTGCTGATTTTGCAGTTAATTCAATGGCAAGATCCATTAATGCTTTGCGATATTTAGAGTTTTCAGAAATGAGAAGGGGTTCCATCATTGATAGATTTTCATGTCTATCGATGGGCTTTAAAATGTCCGATCTCTTGTCCGATTTATTTGATTTCATCTTATTGATTATATATGAATTTTATTTAAAATGCAATACTTTTTACATCAAAAATGTCCGATTTTTTGTCCGGTTGTGAATAAAGTGCTGGCAATATAGAATTCTGCATCCCAATGCGATATGGCGGTTCATCCATGATGCCTATTTCAATCCCTTTTAACCATTTGTCCCACCATCATAAGACTTCTTGTAAAAAACCGATTTGAGGGCCAGGTCTTAAGCATCGCCGATCCATTGTTTAAATTGATTTACCATTTCCTCGGTATTCATCAAGCTTGTATCTAAAATCATAATATTTTTATTAATGGCTTGTTTCTTCAGAAATTCAGCCCAATTATCCATATTATTGTTGATCAACTCAGGTTGGTTACGGCCTTGATGAAGTCGTAGATGACGTGTTTTATTATCACAGTGCACAAGAATGATTTTATATTGATGGAAGTTAAATCCAGCAAAAGCATCAGTAATAAAGTCGAGGTTTACTTGGCCTTCTATTCTCTGCTGGTAGCCAAATTTTAGCAGCTAATTTGCATCCATCGGATAATGGAATGAAGATGTTTTCAATTTCTGTTGTTTTCATGATGAAGTCTCTTTAGAGAGAACAGTTGGAAAAAAGTTACTATAGAAGCAATATGTGGATATAATACAATATAATTTAATCTTTATCATGAACTCAAAAATTAAGCGAGATATTGTGTATTCATGAAAAAAGATATAGATTATGACAGAACTAGATAAAGTTTTGTATAATATCGATATTGAACATGTAAATCTCAATTTCAAAAATGCTGAATTACAAACTGAGTGAAGAATATGGTTGTTATACGAATAAGAGTTTTCTTGAATTACTACTTAAAAATGTTATTATTATCTTATTTGGGAGATATTAAACAATGTCATCTACAATTATCTTTATAAGGCATGGAAAAACTAATTGGAATGCTGATGGGATTTTCCAAGGGCAATCTAATAATTCATCTATTAAGTTATTAGCTGAAAGTGAAAAGGAAATTACTGAAAAATTTCAGGACATGAAATTTAATATAGTAATATCTAGTCCTTTGCCTCGTTGCTTGCAAACGGCTAAAATATTAATTGGTGACACTAATTGCGAAATTGAAATTTATGAGGGGTTAAAAGAAATAAAATTTGGATCATTAGAAGGTAAGCGTTTTAATGAATTAAATGATGAAGAAAAAGAATTATATGATACATATAAAAATAATCCTCAAAAATTTTCACGATTTCCTCAAGGAGAATCAGTATCAGACCTGGAAACAAGAGTATTAAATGCATTTTCTGACATATGCAAGCAGTATGGAGCTATGGAGGGGAAAAAAATATGTGTAGTCACACACGCAGGACCGATTGGCGCACTAAAGCGTTTCCTTGGAATTAAAGCTTCATCTATATCAAATCTTGATGCAATAACGCTTACTGAAGAACAAATTATTAAATTAAAAAATTATTCATTTAATCACCCGAGTAAACCAATAGAACAAAAAGAAGAGAGCTCTCCAAAATTAAAAAACATATTCAATTTTTGGCCACCCATATCGGAAGAAAAGGATGAATTAATGCAAAACTTTAATTCACCAGGTCAAAATAAGTGATCTGTGTATTGTCCTGTTCACGTGCCCTATGATCCAACGAAAACATGAATTGTAATGTTTGAATATCCGTGTTATTAAAAGCAAAAGGTTTTTTAGAAAGTGTTTTCAGAACGCCGACGGCTTTTTCTTGATAAAAAAAGGTGCCGAAAGCAATGATCTCGCTTGTATGCAAAATTACGCATTGCTATAAAGTCAAATAATTAGTGCGAATGATGGCAGCTTTATGCATTAGCAGGTTAGTTATGTCTAGGCAAAAATGAAAACGGTACTTTTTTTTCAATTGATTTTGTATCAATATTTTTTTCTTTAAAAAAATTTACCAGGTCCCTTTTAGAATGTATAAAATACATTTGATGAATTTCTTTAATTGACTCATCATCAAGATGTTGAGATAACCATTTATCACAATAGTCTCTTGTCTCGCGTAACTTAAAAATATTTTTTATAATAAGGAGCATAGTTGATGAACAAAATGCACCTCCTATGATAAATCGGCCTTTTCCACTACATAAAAATGGAGTCATCAGAATTATTAACGTACCTTCAAGTATCATGTCTTTAACGCCTGCTCTACTTTGTAAGTATCTATAAGCAGTTTCGGCAACGTCTCCTCTTTCAATGCTATCAATCGCTTTATTTCTAATTGCTGCTGCTTTTTCTTCACAAGGCATAGATTTAAAAACGAAAACTTTACTCGGCTTTGTGCGTGACAAAGTTTTTTGATTAGCTATAGCTAATATTCTTGAAGTACTCAAAAATTTCCTTAAATATTATTTTAAATATTAAGATTTTATTTAATGTTTTTATACACTATTTATGTATTCAATCAGCTTGATATTAAAAAAGCGAATAATATGTTAATGCAGCTTTTAAATAAAGAATATTTTAACGCGATTCTCAACTTTAAATTGTACAGATGTAGGGTGGCAAAGCTTTGCCCACCCTACATCAATTGTATTATTAAAGTTGAGAATGGCGTTATTTTACAATTTTTTTATTGTACGCATTAATACATATCAATTTCTTTTGTTTTCATAAATAAGGCCTTTATTCATATGTAATGTACAATCACTTATGAGATGTTTTCCAAGTTCTGCGAGTCGAGGATCATGTTTTAAATGATATTTTTTATAGATCGCATGAATAAATGTCTCATAAGAGTCTCTGTCATTTTTGTCATCAAACATATAATTCGGGTGACTTGAACGTTCAAGTTTCAAGAGATAAACATCGTTCTTACCCTTTTCCGCTAATGCGTTTGCAATATTTTCTGTATTACTGCAAGTGACCACGGTGTCTACTTTGGAAGTAATAAAAACAACAGGAATATTTTCTGGAAATTCTGCAACGCTTTTTAAGGGTGATGGCCCATCTTGATGATATTGTATGAGACTCCATTTTTTAAAAAATGCAAATCCTGTATTGAAGATATGTGATTTTCTTTTTGACAAAACCTCTTCTACGGAGTCAATCGCACCTTCTAAAACTACTAATTTCACTTCAGGATATTTTTCTTTTGCAAAAGCGCAGAAAGTCGCTGCCGTACCACGAGACACACCCCATAAAATAAGCCCATTTGTTTTATTTTTTTCTTCTAGCCAAGCATCATATTTTTTTCTATGTGAACGCATGTCGGTTTCTTGACCGATGCTCACTTCTGAAAGAATGGGCGTATGAAATTTAACGGATTCTGGCGTTTCTTTTGTCCCAAAATGAAATCCATTGCGCCAATTGGAGCCCCACGTGATTGCAGACCCTATCAGTTTGATAGGATTGAAGTATGAAAAATAACTGTCAAAAGGATATAAATTCACATCCGCAATTTCTTTGCCAATATAAAGATGATAAATGACATTCAGTGGTTTTAAATGATTTCTGCCTGTGCACCACATAAATTCGCCTGTGGTTGCTATTATTTTTTGATCGCCAATATATTTAAGCGCTTGCGTCTGAGAACTGCCATTGCCTTGATAAAATAATGTGTCACACGCTTCTGACACTTCAATTTTTCGATTATCCATTCTATTATCCTTTTTAAAAAAGTATATAATACAATAATCTTTTTTAAGGTGATATATGAATTATAAATTGGTATATGAATCGCTTCCTCAGAAAAAAGATATGGAAATTTTAGGTCAAGGCATTGCGCGCAATGCAAAAGCAAAGCGTGGGTTGGATCCAGTCGTGCCATTCGCATTTTTTATACGCGATGACAATCATGAAATCAAAGGTGGCGTCAATGGTAACATCGGTTATGGGTGGCTTTATGTCGATCAGTTATGGGTAGATGAATCTTTGCGAGGACAAGGATACGGTACACAATTGATGAAGGCAGCTGAAGCATTGGCCTTAAAAAAACTGTGTGTTGCAGCAGCTGTGAATACAGGGGATTGGGAAGCGCTCGACTTTTATAAAAAATTGGGATTTCGCGTAGAATTAGAAAGACGCGGGCTTGAAAAAAATTCGAAGTTTTATTTTTTAAGAAAAAACTATATTGAAGATAAAAAAACAGAATAGTCTTTGACTTATTTTTTTGCGAAAAATGATGAGCTTGCATTTTCCACAAAAATATTAGAGAATTTCCAGTCATTTAAATGGTTATAAGAAATATGTCAGAAACACGCATCATCCAAACATTGCTCAATAATAATTCTGTCGACGAAAAAAAAGCTGTAGCGCTGATTTCAGCAAGTGACTTTATGGATTCCATTTTCACCCAAGTTTTAGGGGGAACGGACTTAGAGTCGGATCAACAAGCAGAATCTAATCAAGCACTCATCGATATTGCTTCTAGAGATATATTGAGATACTTGGAACGCAGCGTTCAACCGATCGCAAGGCACGGCTACGATCGCGCACTGGATGTAGCTCTGAGAGCATTATTGGAAAGCCGTAATCCTGATTTTATAAGAAGCATTTCTACCTATATCTATGCTATTTTTCATGCCATGAGCAATGCGCTTGTTAAAGGCCAAGTATTTGCAGACGGCGAAGAAGAAAAGATTCGTATCCTAATCGGCTGTATAGCATCCGTTATACCTTTTTTAGAGCCACCTGATGATACCCGTATCCACATTCCCTTAAAAATAAATAATCAATGGCGAGATATCGAATATCGTGCGACTAGAATTGATATTTCTCCTTGTCGCGGATTACTTGCACGCTTATTGGAAGAAGAAGATCGCATGTATGATTATATTTTGACGCCAAATGATGACGAAGATCCCGCCGTTCCGAATATTGTTTCGCTCATGGGAACATCACCTGATATGGTCAAAGGCTCCGATCTTGCTGTGCTTGAGAATTACCGACCGTATCATTCTTTAGGTGAGGGTCACAACTTAGCAGCCATTGAAAATGCGATGCGTCGCAATCCACGTCAGAATTATATCGTCGGGCACAGTAAAGGCGCTAATATGGGAATGATCATCACAGCCAAATTTCCTGAGCTTGTCTTACGCGCAGATTGTTTAAATCCCGCTGGACTCAGTGCAAATACCTTAAAACGATACGCTCATGTTCCTTCAGCGACGTGGTCTAAAGTGAATGTTTATCATCAATTAGGAGATCCTGTTTTTTCATTAGAACAAGGCTTGCCACCAGGGATTAATCTTTACGGTATCATTGATCCACATTTTGAAAAATCGATCGCCCAATATAGCCGTATCGCACTTCCCAACTGGCGCATTCTTAACCCATTACAAAACCTATGTAATTGGTTTACCGATGGTATACAAACACGAGCGGATATACATCTCAGATATTTAGTTGCCCATCGAGGCGCTAAAGTGATTCCACTCGATGTTGAAGCTGAAAATCATTCACGCGGTAGAGAGTTTCGTAATGACATAAAAGAAACCATGAATAAGATTTTCTTTGTAAAGAAATACTGGGAACTTTGCACAGAAATACTTGCGCGTAAAGCTGTACGCAAACTCAATATGAGCAAAATGGTTAAAATGAGTCAAACATTCCCTCTAAACATTATCACTAAAATGAATGGAATTGTTGAGACTATGGTTTTTACAACGGTGATTTTGCTGCCTGCGATTCTGTTGACAGTGGGTTATTCGGGATTGAAAATTTTCGGAAAATCCCTTTTTACCAATTGCTATCAGTATCCTGCATCGACACTAGCCCCTCCTATAAATGAGCAAACACTACCGCCAGAACCTAAAAAGTGGCATCGCACTGAATTGCCAACGAATGGCGATTTTTCAAAAAAATTAGAACAAGCAAAACAACAACAGTCAACCGTATCACTGACTACCTCTCCTTTCAGTTTATGGCTGCAAGATCTGGAGGTTTTTCCACAACAATTATCGACAGAAACAACGTCAAACAATACGCTATCTAAAACGCTTTGATATTTCCCTATAGTCGAAGATCAAAATTTGAATATTCGTTTATTATATGGTATCGTTTTAAACGATCAAAGTATAATAAGTGAGCAGTCGGTTATAATGAGCAACAAAAAAGAATTTTATATTCAACCCTATCTTAATGGAATTAAATTATTAAAATTAAACGATGATAATTATGAAAAAATGTTTAAATATTCCATGGATAATTTATTTAAAAATCCTTTTAATATTTATTTTTTGAATAAAGAAAATAAGATTATGCATGTCAATGAAGAACAAGTCCGCACATGTGGTTTTAAATCAGCAAAGGAAGTTTCTGGTCAGTATCTTCAGAAAATTTTCGATCAAGATCTAACAGAAATATTAGATAATAATTTTCAAATCATCCAAAGTAAGCAAATACGATTTTATGATGAAGAATTTACGGATGCTAAAGAGGAGGTTAGCCTCCGCGCGTTGTCATTGAAATTTCCTTGGTATAGTGAAAGAAATCATATTTTAGGTGTTTTTGGTTGTTCTTTTGTGTTTGGCATACATAATTTATCTCAATGTATGGAAAATGTAGCGCATTTTGGATTTCTTGATTCTTATATCGCACAAACAAAAAAAGTTTGTTATCAAACCTACAATATGAATTTAACCAAGCGAGAAGTTGACTGCTTGAATTATACCATACAAAAAAAGACTTCCAAAGAAATTGCGAAAATGCTTAAAATTTCTTATCGGACGGTTGAAAAATATCTTGAAAATATTAAGAGAAAAATGCATGTTCATTCAAAGCAGGAACTGATGGATATTATTATTGATAAAAAAATAAAAATGTTGTGATATCGACGCGTTTTGTCATGCTAGCATGCTTTAAGCTGGCATCCAGAAAAGCTTCTGGATGCCAGCTTAAAAGCATGTTGGCATGACAGATGAATAGTCGAGATACACCATCAACGGCATTTCTGCATTGCTTTTTTTTCAAAATCTATTAAAGCTGAATTTAAATATTTCTTAAGATTCACAATATTATTATTCATTTCCGCTAATCGTCCTCCATTTGACGTCATGAATTCATCAACCCGCGCACAAAAATCAAAAGATAAATCGCTCAGTTGAATGTTTCTCTCACAAGCACTCCAATATTTCGGTCCGGCAAAATACAGAAGTCCAAGCGAAGGTAATACGCCAAATAAGACTTCAAATGGTCTTTTATCGAATGTGTCAGACGGAATACCTTTCATGGTATCCATAGAATAGAGTGTTGTAGATACTATTAAGCCTGAGAGACCCAGTAGTGCAATTTGCGTAAAATAACCATCGCGAGTTTTTTTGTCTTGAATTATTTTTACTTCTCTATCTAAATCATTTATTAATTGAAGTACTATTTCTTCTTCGCGGGATAAAAATTCCTCTTCTTTTTCGATTTCGATATTTTCTGATTTTCTTCGATTAAAAAAATGAAAAGCCGCTTTTTGAGCCCTTTGTAACATAGTTGAATCTCCTTTTGACTGAACTCATGTATTAAAAATGCGTGACTTATATGCTGTCAGAATTAAATGGAATACAATTATCCAGGATGTTATAATTTTTAACAAACATAGCGATACCGGTATATACATGGATGTAATATATCAAAAAAACAGAGGTTTTACCTTAGAATCATGAGCAAAGGACACATGGAAGTGAAACAGCGTAATATTCTCGGTTTCACTATTATAGAATTAATTATAACGATTATTCTGGTCGCGATTCTGTCCGTTTATGCTTTTATGATGTGGCCAGCCAACAGTATATCTGTTGAAGCTCAAGCTTTGCAGATTGCAACGGATATTCATTATGCACAATCTCTATCGATGTCGCATGGGTTACGTTATCGCCTCGCTCAAGCTTCTGCTAGCACATATCAAATATTAGACAGCTCATCGAACGCAGTTGTCTTTCCCAATAATTTGTCGACAGTAAGAGGTATTTCCATGAATTCTTATGTAGATGGCTGGGCTGTTGGAGGTCCAAACGTAGCACCAGGTACCTCCACGATGACTGTGAGTGGCTCGTTACCAAGTGTTGAATTCGATGGTATATCAATGATAGGAACGACAAGTCGGGCCAATTCAGCATGGGTGTGGAGTGAAAGTTTTGATTGAGTTCTATGGATGTCAGGTGTACATGTTATTCACCGACCTTGACCGAAAATGATTTCATGGATAGTGGTTCAACAATCATGTAACGAGGAACCGCCATCGCTTTATCATCCTTTTTGGCTTTCCGTGCATCGATACTGAATGCCATGACATATCCCGCATTTTCTGCTGCTTGTTCTAAATAAGGATCGTAAATGCCAAAAGGCCAAGCCAATAATGTGATTTTCTTTCCAAGGTTATCTTCCAATATTTTTTTGGATTTTTGCAGTTCTGTTTGTACGAATTTTTGGTATGCGTCGCTGGAGAGGGTTCTCTTTTCTATTTTGAAATTCGGATGAGAATACGTATGTCCTTGGATATCAAAAAGACCTGTTTGTTGTAATGCTTTGAGTTGATTCCACGTCAATGCATGTTTCCCTGCGGAAATGGTTTCTGGATAAATAAACAAAGTGACAGGAATATTGTATTTTTTAACGATGGGTAACATATATTGATAAACGGATTCCCAACCATCATCAGCTGTGATCGCAATCGGTTTATTGGGTAATGATGTACGTTTACCTTGTAAATATTCCACAATATTATTGAGAGGAGTGATCGTAAATCCATTATCTTTTAACCACTTGATTTGTGATTCAAATTCAGCTGGTGTCATATTCATGCTACCGGGTTTCGTCGGATTTAAATTATGGTAGCAAAGAATCGGAATACGGATCGTATTATTATCTGAAAATGTGTTGAGTGAAAATAGAATACAGGCGATGAAGAATAATGCGGTGATGCGTTTTAACATAAGAATTCCTCCCTGAATAATCATATTATAACAGAATTTTTAGGATATTTATTGTGCATTTTTTTTCAAAAGGAATATATTCTCAGCTGGATGATCCAAAGCATGTTTAAGAAACCAATCAATGGCCAGATCATGAAGCACTGATGATAAGAAAAGAATATCTCGTTCCAAAAAAGCCTTTGAGTAGCGCGAGTTTAGATCAACGGGTATATGAATGTGCGAGTTGTCATGGTCGGATGAGTAAGTGAAGATTTGTATTTATTTTTTAATTCCAGAGATAAGATACATAAGCGTTCCACCTGGTGAACATAAGGTTTTATTCTTATAGCCATCGAGGATTCTGTTTTTGTGCTGAATGAAAAGATGCCAATATTTTTCGAAATCTTGAGGCAGTCCGCTGCCTGCTAAATAAAATTCTTTCATTTCATTTTGAGCTGCGTTCCAAAAAGTCTCATTTTCATCATTCAATCCTTGAAGCGCACATTCTTCACGTGGTGTGGTATAAGGCGGGATGAAATAATCTGCAAGATCCGATTGATATACTTCAATGGATTGTAATCTTGCTTGATGAAAATAATAAGGAATCAGATCCCCGCGGGATGCATTGCCTTTACCAAGATTTTCTCTTCCGTGTTCGCATATCAGTTCGAAACGCAGTAAGTTGACAATGTCGTTTATGGAATCATGAAAGGTCAAATTATTGAAAATGACGCGCTGAACTAAATTATTGGGTTCAGCAATAGCGATTAAGCCACCGGGTTTTAACACACGTAACATTTCATCGAGCGCAATAGAAACATCTTTGACATGCACTAAAACCGTTTGGCAGGTAACCATGTCAAAATGATGATCGGGATAGGGAATTTGTTCCGCGGTGCCTAACTGATAGGTTGTGTTGCGTAGGTTTTTTTGTTGAGCGCGATCTTCTGCTGCTTTAATCCATTCTATTTCTGGATCAATCCCTGAAGTTTTTGCATCTTGGGATAAAAATGGAATGAGTAATTGTCCCCAATGTCCTATACCGCAACCCACATCGAGCATGGATTTGATTTGATGAAGTTTCCAACGCTCAGCCATAAGAGCAATAAATGAAGGAGAATACCAGTAATCTCGGATATCATTTAATACATCAGCGGAGTGGGATTTATGCGTGTTCACGGCAGTTATCCTTAACGTAAAAATCTGTCATGGAAGCAGAAGGCTGGCATGACAGTGAGGACTTATATTATCATACATTTTAAGAAGTTGTCATCTCAAACTCGGCAACTAAAGAATCGATATTTATAAACATCCCTTGACTTATAAATAAGGATAAAAATCTTTTCCCCGTGATTTTACAAAAAAGCCCATTTTTTTGAAATTGCGCAAATAGCTTATCTGCAATAGATTCTGAATATAAATAGCTATAATACGAACTCGCGAAACCACCTGAAAATATATGTATAAAACGACATGGAAAGTGATCGTAATAACGATACGGAAAAATAGAAATAAATTGTAAGAGATTATTATAGATCATTTGAATCGATGTATTCGCGGGTAAAGACACATCTATCGTGTGTAAATGGATGTCCAATAAAGCATGTAGAATATCTTTCATGTGTCGTGTGGCTTGATGAAATGTTTTGATTTGTTTAATTTGATTGAGCCATGGTGTATAGGATTTGAGATTTTCTGGTTGAATCATTTGTGCAAGTAAATCAGGCTCAAAACACCAATGTTCCATCCATTGACTAATGATCTCTAATGTATCAAAAGGTACCGCCTTATCGCCTGACATTTCAGAATAATCAATCTCAGTTAATATTTTTTGCAAGCAATGTCCATATTCATGAAATAAAGTAATCATATCTTGATGTGATATAGTATCTTTATTCGTTTCAAAACTTGTGACAATGCAGGCAACGGGGATTTGAAATCCGTACGGATTATTATAACGAATTTTTACATCTGCACAAAAAGCGCCTTCACGTTTTCCATTTCTCATAAATAAATCAAGATAAAAAGAGCCACGCAAATGATTACTTTCATCATAAAGATTGAAAAAACGCACATCTGGATGCCATGTTTCAAAATGAGCTTGCTCGATAATATTGATATCAAATAAAGTATGCGTTAACTGAAATAATGTAGATAATACATTTTTTAATGGGAATCGATATTCAGAAATAGTCTTATCAAGATGGAATTTCTCTTTCTGTATACAATGACTTAAGTACAGAATATCCCATGGTTCTAGTGGATCAATATGATTTAATTTAGCAAAATGCCGTAACTCATCCATTTCTCGCTTGGCTACATCTTTTATTTTTTCCATTTTATCGAATAAAAATGTTAAAACAGCATTTGTGGATTTTAATGCATTACAAGATAATGCAAAATCCGCGAAATGATTGAAACCCAATAAATGCGTAAGCTGCATGCGATTTTCTAATATTTCATACATGATTTTTTCATTATTGAATTGATTTTGTAAGGGAGAAGCTATCGTTGAAAAATGATAAAAATGACGTTTTCGTACATCACGATTTTCCGTATATTTCATGACATTTTGATAGGATGCATGATCTAAGGTAAGATCTGGCATTTGAATTTTCAAGAAATACTTAGCGTTTTCAATATTTTTGTTAAACGCATGCTCAAGTGCTGCGAGGCTAGAGAAAATATTTTTAATGTGATTTCTTTGATCCTGATTTAAATCAATACCTGAGTTTTTAGCGTGCGTGAGCGTGTTTTGAATGTATATACGCTCTGGTTGTGATAATCGCGACGATTTCAAAATTTCTTGATAGGCTGAATATATCTTCTTATTGTGTAAAAATGCTAATTGATACTCTTCAATATTGGGAATCAGTTTTTGAAATGCTTCTTCGATGTGGGATAATCCAAGCGTGTCATTTAAGAGAGATAAAAGATGGATTTTTTCAGCGAGAGGATATTCCTTCATTTCGATGGGGATAATAAAATTCTCCCAAGTAAATGCATGAATTTCTGAAAGTAATGCATCAATAAAATGATAATTATTTTTTAATAATGCGTGTATTTCAGTAATAATTTTGTCAATGTTCATGTTTTGATTTTTTGATTCTCGTATGCCAATAATGCATTCATCCAATCCGAATGCTTAATATATTCAAAACCTCCGCTTAACTTTGGAACGCCAATCGCATCCCGACCATCAAATTGATGAGCGATATTGGGACCATCGGCCAATACATAATGAAAAAATGCTTGCACATGGGCAACTGTATCAAGAGGATCACGCCAATGTTTGACTTTAGGACCTGAATAAATCAGCATATCACCGGGTTCTAAATGGATGACAATGGTATTTTCAGCACTGGATGGGATAAAGCATTCCTCTGTTCCATCGATGTATTCTTTGTCGTTCGAGAGTTTAAAAGCCCAGGGTTTTGCATCTTTCCAGCCGAATGCGAGAGATGCGCTCACTTCGCAAGCATCGCGGTCAATATGCGGATCGAGTTTATCGCCATGTTTATAAACACGATAATAACTGTAAGCGGGAAGTAAAGGTTGTTCGATGGTTGTTTCAATAATGGGTTGAAGATACAATAAAAAAGCTTCCATTAAAAAATCCGCATATCGACTATGCGTATGTAATACCTGTGCGGAATCACCTGACTCTGGTGTAAAGTCATATAACGCTTGAAATTTAGCATAATTCACGATAATTTCGCAAAATGATTTTGGTAATACGTTTTTTACGATCATATATTTTTCTTTTTCAAAGATATTTTTAGACATAAAGAACCTCTTATTTATTCTATTTTGATAAAACCAGAGTCCGCCATATAAGAAATGATGCATGATTCTTTGTTTTTTGGAATATGGGCAAAACTATGTTTCCAATGATTTTGATGATTAAATCGTGAAGATAAGATGATATCATCGGATAATTTTGCCATAAAATATAAATGAAGTAGTTTCTCTTTCAAATCAAAGGGGATAGAAATGTTTTTTTTGAAAGTAGAAGATACTGTTTTACCTAATTCATATTCTGCTAATAAAATTGGTGGTCGAAGTGATACAGCATCTTTTAAATCAAGTTGAAAAATATGATTTGATAATTGTTGTTCAATATCGGACTGTATCCATGCATAATCAAATTCTGCAAACGATGCGTTGAGATATCCATCGATGATATTTTGAATAAAAGTACGCCCTGTATGAGAATCAATAAATTCCGCATAAAGTGATAATTGCAAGGGTATGATGTGTTTAATGGAAGGATGTCTACGAAAAAAATCATAACATATTTCAACAATATTTTCTTCTGGGCCGATTTGACCAATGGTTTCTGTGATTAAAACATCGGGGTTTTCAGGTAGTTTGACGTCAAACGCGTTTGCTTTTAAAAATTTTATATGTTGATAGGGACTTTTCGAGAGTATTTTTTTTGCGAGATTTTCTGCAAATGCATAATATTCAATGGCATATACTGCACTTGCCAATTCTGCAGCATAGGCTGCTAAAATGCCTGTGCCAGATCCAATATCGACAACAATATTTGAGGATTGAACAACTGTCTGCACGGCTTTTTTGAATAAGGCAAGACGTTCATTATCACTCAACATCGTGGAGTGATGGATAATCGAGTAATCAATTTGTTCAGTGGTCATGTGTTTGCAAGTACTTTTCTACAAATTAAATGATATAAGACATTATTAGAAGTAATGGGTTCTTCATTGTTGTAATCATGTATTAATGTATGATTCGTCATTTCTGGTATTTTTAAACCGTGTGATTTAATATTAGATAAGGCTCGCTCTATGACAGTATTTGTTTCATTGGGATAATCATTTTGTATAAATTGAACGACATCACTCCAAGAGGGTAAATTCAATAATACAGCAAGAAAGTATCGAAGTTCTACATCTTCGATATTGTTTCTAAACTGCATTGTTTTATGAATGATCGCTTCTTGCGTGATAGATTTCATGAGTATGTTTGTTTGAACATCATCCATTTCTTTTAGAAATTGTTGGATGGAAGGAAATTGTTTAAAGTTAGCATAGAATGCGCGTAATAGCCAATAACGCTCATCGAGTGGTGATTCAAGATACATGTGTTTGAAATGATAAGAAAATTTTTCTTGATTTAATGACAACAAAAATCGCAATCCTTTAATTTTTTTCGCAAATTCTGGAGAAAATTCTTCGACAAGACGAATATTTTTTCCACGATATTCAAACTGAGGCATGGCATCATCGTCTTGATAAGTACGCACGACGATACTAACGGTTGGATTATCAAGGTGAAACACAGAATGGATAAATCGTTTACCTGAATAAATAGGTTTAATAGAACCCACTTGTAATTTACTGACCAATGGTTTTGAAAGCTTTCCTAACCAGAAATGATGATTAATCCTTTCCGCATCTTGAAATTGATATTCAAGATTAATGCTTGAGCCAGTCATGACATAAAATGCACCAGAAAATCCATGATCATGTACGGCAGTTGTACCATCACACCAGTATAACGCTTCAATATAAAATCTTGCATGACGATACATGATTTGTTGTAAATCACCAAAAGGGGGATCGATTTGGTGGGCAGATTGTAAGGGGTCTGGATTTAATGCATAATGAATTAAATTGTCTGCTGAAAGTGATTGATGTAAGCGAGCTTCATCTAACTTGTCAATGGCTGTTTCTACCAAGGCATCTTCATTATAATTATGTTTTGCCCATTGAATACGAATTTTTTCACCCAAATCCGTAAATAATGAAATAATATCTCGATGTTCTGACATTTTATAACTGACTGCCATGTATGTACTCCTCATGTGTGAATTTTTTTAACTGCAATTCCCATTCAATAATATAAGATGACCACGGATCCTTAAATTTAGGTAAATGGGCATTCAGTACGCTTGTCAAATCTTGCCACATTCGTAAACCATCTTGAATTGATTTTTTGATAGTGTCATTTGTATGATTTATCATTACGCTGTAATGTCGCCGTAAGGGTGTCACATATGCATAGACGTGTAATGCATGTAATGCCTCTAATAGTGTGAATGTTCTATCTCGCCAGGATAATGTAATGGTTGGAATGGTGATACAATCATTTTGTAGGTAACCTTGATTCAAATTTTTTTCAATACCATGCATTTGGTGATGTAGTGCCTCATGATATAAATTTTCTAAGATGGCGTATCGCGCATGTTCTTTGGGTACGATAATTTCAGGTGGTATCGAAAACATCGCTAAGTCAGAGAAAAAAGTACCATGGGGTACTTCATAAAAGCCCGCACTTCCAAGTGCTTTTTCTTCATTCGATTCTAACCAAAAAATCCTATGGGTAAAATTGGCAATAAATGCGAGCTCTGCTTGAAAGCTATTCTCTAATGTACGTAATTCAGCCTCTATGAATGCGATGCGTTTTTCACAAGGTTTTTTAAGTCTAAATTCGTTTAATCCCACAGATTCAAGTAAGGCTTGAGGATTTTCAGGACAAGACCATTCTATTTTAGTGTCAGCAATGTGGACAGAAATCATAATTTTATGTATTCATGAGGTAATGATAAAATTTCATATTCATTTTTTGATATTGTGGCAGCATGGCTGGAATGAATAATGATGTATCAAAAGTGACATGCTGTAATAATATCTGTAATTCCCCTGTTTTTCCTCTATATTGAACGGATTTTTCATCATGAGACTCTGATTTTAATAAAATGAGTTCATGTGTGTCAGGATAATGCCTGAGTAATTTTTCTTGTAAGAAATGCGTCGCATTTTTTTCTGCGGGTGATTCATAATCGGTTCTTGCATTGCCAATCGAACAAATATGATAAATAAAATAATTCAAACAGGGATCCATATGATAATCATAAAGAATGAGTCGATTTGCATCGACTAAGCATGTCCCTTCTTCAATCGGGTCCATTTTCAAATCGTTGATCATAGTGTCAAAACTGGAAATACCGGGTAGAATTTGTAACGCAATGGAGGCATCCGCTTGAAATTCTTGGACAATCGTGACGCCTAATCTTGGGTGACCCAAAACAATCAATGCAATATCGTCATAGTTTTTTAATTCATCATATATTTTATTTTTGATTCGATCATAATTATCTCGATCGATTGCACCATTTTCATAATACAGAGTGATATCTTCATGATTCCACTTATTTTCATTTAAAAAGGTATTTAATCCTACGATTGCGCCCAGCCAAAGGATTTTATTTGCTTTTTGACAGTGCGTGAGCGATTCTTGAGTGAGATGTAATGTCCCTTTCATACCAGATCCAATAATTCTTAATGTTTTCATTTGTGAATCTCAGTATAACACACAACAAGAAAGTCTCTTCTTGTTGTGTGTTTGGATGAATTAACTGGTTTTGATAGCGCAAGTTTGGCGCTGCATGTCTTCGAAATTACCAATTACTTTTGCGATATTGGACGGTACAGTACGCATTAATCGCGGATTGACCGGACGTACATTGATATACGATGTGTCCTCCATCTTACCTTTTTCTAAATCAAATGAATCCATTTTATATCTCCAATGAAAGTTACAGTTTTGATTTGTTAAAATCGCTTTATGATTTCATTTTTTACATCATTTTGCAACTATACTCGCGCGGGCATATTTTGCGGTTTTTAGCGCCCAGACGTAGTTCAGATTGACTCGTTCGAAACGCAGCGCTATGTTATTCATATGCAAGTGTTTTGAACGAGTCAAGATGGACTGCGTGTGGGATGCTAAAAACCGCAAAATATCCCGTGCGAGGTATAGGATTAATTCGTTTCGACAGCGCAAGCTTGAAGTTGCGTTTCTTCGAAATTACCAATCACTTTTGCGATATTGGATGGTACGGTACGCATTAATCGGGGTCTAACGATTGGAACAACAACAGGAACTGGAGCATTGAGATAGGATATGTCTATTTTACCTTTTTCTGAATCAAATGATTTCATTTTATATCTCCAATAAATTTATGGTTTTGATTTGTTTATACAAATCGCTTTATGATTTCATTTTTTATATCATTTCGCAACTATTAATTTTATTGCATGATGTTCAATCGCTTGCGATAAAAATGATAAAATTATTTTTTTATCTTGATCATTTGTCGCGAATTGTTTAGTCACATCCTCTACATTGAGTGTAGATGAAATATTGATATGATCAATTAATTGAACGATGAAAGGATAATGAGGCGCAACGAGCTCCCGACCGCGAAAAAAAACAGCCATTTTATTATTTTCTATTTTTTTATAATATATTTTAAAAGGTTCTTTTATTTTAATACTTCGTGATTTAAGATCATGTGTACTTTTTTGATTTAATCGAGGCGGATAGCTAAAATTGAAATTGCTTAACATAGATAAATAACGATCTTCCATTTGTGATTTGATAACGTTTTCAAAGGAATCTTGGCGCTTTTCAGGATTGATGCAAAGATGATTCATCATGTTTCTTGTCATTGTTGTGATGGATTCTTCCATATCGACAAGATCAAGTTTATATGTTTTTTTATTTCTGGCTAATCCCTCCGCCATTAAATTATTGAAAATATCTTCCGTCAGTTTAATATTAGAGCAATCTGATAGAACGACCACAAAATCGACAGAAAATTGGTCGGTTTTACCAATATGATAGTATTTCGTGGGTAAAAAAAGAAAGTCATTGGGATATAAACCAAATACTTTTGCATGAGGTAATATTTTTTCTGTCTCAAAATAAGCTTCTTTCGATCCTGTTAATTTTTCAAATTCGTGAGGGTCCCAAGTCATTAATTCTTTATATCCCGGCCCTAGATGAAAATGAAATATGCAATTTTCATCTTGATCTTGATGCACACCAGAGGGTGTAAAACCATAATTGCCGAGGAAGACGGTTAAACTGGTGCCACCAAGGGTAATGCCACGTTTTTCAAAAAGCGGTTTTAAAAATTGACTTGCGAGCACCGCAAGATCATCATTGAATTGTTCTACCTGACTAAACAGGAGGCAAAATTTATTTTCTTTAAAGATGCGTTTTGTCCATTCTTCTATGGATTCATTTTCAAATAGTGGTGTTTGGATCACGATATCTGAAAAGTTGCTATTTTCACTTCTCTCTACCCAGATTCTAAAATTTTCTTTTGCTTGATGTAAAATGGCAGAATTTAATGCTGCTTTAATGTGCGATTCATTGAGAAAAGAAGGTTCAAAAAAACTTTTGTAAGTGACAGGTTCTGTTAAATGCATAGAATCATCAAGAAGTTGATTGATATTGTAGTTCATTTATCACTCCTCTAGAGCTATTTAAAATCGATGACTGATTTCGATGACGCAATGTTTTTTTGAAAAATCATCCAATAAGTTTGATATGATTTGTTTATTTTGTAAATCAAGATTTGCATCCCATTCATCAAATAATAATACAAATCGCATGGTATCTTCAGATTTTAATAATGTATACGATAATTCTTCAAGATATGCTTTAATTCTCTCTCCTGTGGAATAAGATTCCTCAAAGGATTTTTCAAACAAGAGTTTAGAATGGGTGGGTAAATAATATGCTTGATTTCCAAGAGATTTTTTAATTAAATTGATGAGTGTTGTTTTCCCGCTGCCGTTTTTACCACGAATAGTGATACGTCCCGTTGGTTTTTCAGTAATCGTATGAATAAATTGATCGAGAGATTCAAAATCCATCGATTTTTCATTCATGAGAATGGTTACTTCATTTTTTTTAATTCGATGGAGAAATTTATCTTTGTCGAAAGAAGGTGTTTTGATGGTTGCGATAAGCGCTTTCAGTTTAGCAAATGTACCATGCCAGTGCATGGCGTAGGTTGAAAGAATTTCAAAATGTTGAATAATTTGGATTTGACGCGGAAGCGTTGCAACTAATGCGGCTAATTTAGCAGCCTCATCGGTGGTGAAAAATATCCATAAAAAAATGCCAGCAATAGGAATCAAGGATAAGATGGTAGCTGTTGTACTCGCTACTTGTGTTATTAAAACAGCATGTGCAGATGATTGATTGTAGAATGCCCAACGTTCCTTATATTGCTTCCACCAAATTGAAAAGTTATAAATATTTCCAATAATAATGTTATCCCAACCCGATAATAAGGTTTGTGAAAGGGATTTTCTATCATTTTGTAATTGTAATGCTGCATCGGATATTTTATTTTTAAAATATTTTGATGCAATAGGAAGCATGATAAAACTTGCGATATATCCGATGACGAGTCTCGAATCAATAGCGATACAGATTGCTATAATGTTGAATAACGTATTTAAGCCGGTCGCTAAACTATCATAAGCAACGCTATAAGTTTCTTCAATGGTTCTACTGCTTTCATTGGTTAACCAGGGCTCTTTTTCGCTTTGAAATTCTTTATCTGAGAGCGTTTCTGGTAAACATTTATACTTATCAGAAAAATGGCGTGTATACTGATATAAGGCTTTTGATTTTGATTTTTCTAAGTTATACCCTGAAAATATCCCCGGGATGTATACTAGAAAAAGTGATGATACAAAAAGTGTTAAATATAATAAAATATTACCATGGTTGACAACGGCCTCACTTAAATCGGTAATCCAAAATGTGGATGAGGCAACAATCAATTGTTGAATAATAAGAAATAAGAGTGAAAAAAATGCAAAACGATTCCAGAGTATTTTAAAAAACATAGGTAGACCAAAATAATTATTTATTTTTCAAATGCTAATATATTTTATCCGCGCTCACAAGTGAATTAACGTTATTTTATACCATGCCAATGGATATTTGTTTTTTTGGTATCTATTCAGCGGCCACCACTGACCCAATCGTGCCCGTGAGCGTGCCCGCGTGCGTCTTTTCTAATGACTTTTATCAAAAGCCTTGGCCATTTTAATCAACACTCCAACTATCCTGATC
>Ga0207091_1047_pt1 | contig 28660 bp, 20 predicted proteins | sample Alteio_BWMinHeat_47_FD_153534 | JGI IMG/M metagenome (GOLD analysis project Ga0207091, IMG submission 153534) | Enriched cells from forest soil in Barre Woods Harvard Forest LTER site, Petersham, Massachusetts, United States -... | ecosystem: Environmental > Terrestrial > Soil > Temperate forest >... | reverse complement strand
TTACTATCTTCTTCAAAAAATGGCACCGAAACTATTTCAGCTTCGATATACAAAACGTTATTACGAGTAAACCCCGTGTCGCTTATATTAAACTTTATAACTTTAACGGGCATGGTTAATTGGTTGGTTCTCTCGGATTTCAATGTTGCCTTGTAGGTACTGTCATATTTTTTGTATATATTAAAGTAAACACTTGCGTAGCCTTTATAAAGTACATTTTTAATGGCAGCTCCTCCAAACCAACCATTGGAAATCCCGAAAAATAAAGAATCATCTTTTAAACCACTGCCGGCCAGCCAAAAATCGTAACAAGTCTGTTCTGTCGGCCGTTTTACTGGTTTATGTCTTTTCTTTCCTCCCTTAAATGTAACGTCCTTAACAAATATAATGCTTCCACTTGTTTTCAGCAGGTACTCATTTTTATTAAGCGTATCAATTACCAGGCGTCCCATGGCAAAATCACCACGGGTTAATGTATCTTCCTCCATTTTCATAAACTGTGCCTTCAATTCAGCGGGGCAGGTGCTGAAAATGCTATCGTATCTTTTTCTAACGGAAGTATCTAATACAACTTGGCAAAAAGCTGTTTTCACAGTACACGCTAACACAACTGCTGCAATTATTTTCATTGCTTCAAGCCCTCTATTTCTGGTTAACTGGCGTCTCAATAATAGCAAAATGTGTTTCTTCTTCTGTTTGTATGGTTATGTTGTCGGTATCCCAAATGCCTATTGCATTTCTTTTTTTAATAACCGTGCCGTTTATGCTTATGCTGCCCTCCACAACAAAAATAAATAGGCATTTGTTAACGGGGTGAAACATGTACGGTATTATATGCCCCGCGTCAAAATAACCAAGCGAGAATTTTGCGTTTTGGTTTATCCAGCAATGTTCCTGGCCTTCCTCCCCGGATATGATTGTTTTAAGCTGGTTTTTGCGCTTGTTTTTTGGAAAACTGCGTTGCTGGTAGCGCGGTATTATGTTTTGTTGCTTGGGCTGTATCCAAACCTGTAAAAAATTCACATCATCCTCGCCCACGTTATATTCCTCATGCCTAAGGCCGCTGCCTGCGCTCATTATCTGCACGCCGCCTTCCTCAACCACCGTGCTGTAACCCATGGTGTCCTTATGGTTCATTTTGCCCTGCAGCATAATGGAAATAATCTCCATGTTGATATGGGGGTGAATGCCAAAGCCCTTGCCGGGTGTAACATAATCGTCGTTAAACGCCACCAGCGTGCCAAACGCACTTTTGATCGGGTTGCTATAATCGCTAAAGCTGAAATAAAAATTGCTTTTTAGCCAGCCGATATCTTTTGTGCCGCGTTCTGAGTGCGGGAAATGAAGTGTTTGCATGGTGTTTTTATTATTGCTAATGCAAAAGTAGGAGATTTGGATGGCGAGAGAATCGAACACATCAATGCATTTTATCATTAATGCGCGTAAAAAAGCCCAACTTGTTGGCAGGGCTTAAGCAGTGAAGATGGGCAATTGGCTCATCATCTTTTTGGTAATATTTATTTTTTATTGTGGCCTTTAATATGATAGTCCCCCACCATTTCACATATTGTTGAGCACGTCATTGCGGAATATAACCCGTTATTTTTCCAAACCCAGCCAACAGGTATATAGTTGTTTTCATCAATATCATTTGTCTTTTCAAAAGAAACTGAAAGGTCGCTTTCTACTTGAATTTCATCATCCCCCAGTACCTCAAATGCGCCGCTAACTGCATTATGCTTATGGGGCATTGCTATGCCAAGGTTGTACTTGGCCAAAATCTTGGCTATCTCCTGAATTTCGGGGAGGGTAATGGCATCCTGTGCCAGCTTTAAGTCATCTGGTAAAACAGCATAGCCACCGTTGCTTCTGAATGTTTTTGTTTGCATGGTTGGTTGTTTTAAAAGTGAAAGAAATAATTTTGTTAAAAATAAATTAAACCAAACAGCATTTCTAATTCTTCGATTGGTTTTTTTGGCCTTTTCAAACTTCATATAACATATTACATTTATAATATATGAAAATATTCTTCACTATTCAGTGCATTCTTCTTTGTGCAATGTATGCATCTGCCCAGGAAATGGAGCGCGACAGCTTGTTTAATCTACTTAAAGACGCAAAAACAACTGAACAAAAAGCTTTGCTACTAAATAATTTGGCGCATAGCTTCCTGACAAATAAACCCGACAGTGCCATAATTTACGCCGGGCAAAGCCTGGTGTTGTCTGAAAAAATCAAGGGGCGGCAGCTACAAGAAGAATCACTAACGACTATTGCATTGGGTTTTAGCCGGATAGGGAACTTGCCCAAAGCTTTAGATGCCTATTTTAAAGCATTGCAAATTGAAAAAGACCTGAAAGATACTAACGGCATCGGAAAGCGTTATAACGATATCGGCGGCACCTTCAGCAGGGAAGGTGATATTAAAAAGGCGATAGAGTATACCCTAAAGGCGCAGCAAATGCTGCAAACAATCGGTAATGCTTCCAAAAACTGGGCTTATTTGTCCAACCTTTCAGAATATTATTTCGACATTAATAAAATGGATTCAGCGCTAATTTATGCCCAAAGGGCTTACGAAATTTCAACGCGCATAAATGACCCAAGAATTTATCTCAACTTTCTTCAACTTGGCTCCATACAGGAGGCATTTCATAACAACAGCATAGCCTTGTCGTATTACAGGCAGAGTTTACAATCGGCCGGTGCAAAAAACTTCAATGGCATAAATTCGGTTTACATGCAACTTGCTGAGTTTTTTGAAAAGACAGGCATTGCCGATTCTTCGATAATCTACGCAAAAAAAGCATTGGAAAAAAGCCAATCGGTTGGTTACATGAACGGTGTATTTACTGCTAGCAATTTGCTATCTAAGTTATACGAGAAAAAAGACATCCCTCTTGCATTTCAATATTATAAAGCAGCTACGGCAATAAAAGACAGTATATTTAGTATTGAAAAAATTAAAGAGATACAAAACATTACTATCGCCCAGGAACTAAAAGAGCAGGAAGAACAGGAAGAATTGATAAAGGCAGAAGAAAGCCGCAAACGCTATATACAAATTGCGGGGATATCTATATTTATACCTTTGTTCTTCTTCAGCGTAATGTTGCTTGGTAAACTTAAAGTAAAGCCCCGTACCGTAGAATTTTTGGGCATACTTTCTTTATTGTTTGTGTTTGAATTTATTACTTTGGTAATACATCCTTTTTTGGAGAAATGGACCAATGATACACCCGTGCTAATGTTGCTAATATTGGTAGGCCTTGCCGCATTTTTAGTACCCATGCACCATAGAATTGAACACTGGATGAAGGAAAGGCTTGTAAGCCATAGGCATGCGGCACATGCCGTGCATGTGTTACAGACTGAACCTCCAAAGGCGGTCGTTGAACTTGATGATAATTTTGCCATTGAGAACAGCGAGGAGGATGACTCGGTTATTTAAAAGGGCTTATTGCTGTTGGCTTTCCTAATTCCCGGCCACAGCGTCAACAGCAACGGCCCCACTTCAAAATATGGGATGCGCATAACAATATAATCCATCACCAAAAAAAGAAGAAATAAAAGCAATAAAACCCTGTCAAACCTTTTTGTAAAAAAACCTACAATAAAACTTAACTCAAACAAGGTTGCCGACAGGTATAATGCATATCCAATAAACTTGTGTTGTATCAGCCATAAAATAAGCTTAGTCTGCCAGTAGTCAGGAGATGAAGTTAACAACTGGCTATGCTGGTATAACAGTACGCCACTCATCTCGGCAGGGTTAAAAACACCGCCCTGCCTTAGCTTCCATAAGCCCGCCGATGCAAAAAAGAACAGGAAAAAATACCGCAGGCCATCAAACAATACATAGAACCCTTCCTCTTTTTTTGGCATAAACACCAAGGGGAATAGCAACCAAGCAAGATGGCCTTCGATAGAGTTGGTGGCATACAATGTATAGCATTGAACGTACACCCAGTTTATAACCAGCATGTAAATAGCTGAAATATATGCCGTGTTTTTGCTGTTGCGATAGTGCAAAAAATAAATAGCCGGCGCGGTGTAAAACAACACATCAAACAACATGCAGCCGTTGGGGTTATTCAGCAACCAACGGTGCAGCCCGGTTTGCATAAACGCCCATGTAAAAACATCTGGGCGCGTATAAAAGAAAGAGGGCTGCATTTGAAAAAGCAACATGCCATTATAATATTTATACAGCAACAGCGCATAAAATATCATGCAGTATAAAACAAGAATGGTATATCGCCTGTCGCGTTTCAAAATTATAAGCCGGGTTTTTTAGTGAGTTTGGTTCCGTCAAATGTGTACGTGGTAAAATCAATAGCAACGCTATCGACCTTTTCGTGCAATATGGTTTGCAGGTAATTTTTGTACCACGTATTAAAATCCGCGGTGCTAATGTTGTTTAAGTACTTTGATGAATCCTGCACATGCATCAGCCGCTTTATATCGTTGTTCCACTGCAGGCTGTTCCATGCCTGCTGGTCATGAAATAGTTGCACCGTGTAACTTATTTTATCCCACTGGGCGGGCGTAAAATCCTGCGTGCGCAGTTTTTTTCCGTTTACGGTTATTTCAGCAACCTGGTACTCTTTTTCGGGCGACATAACGCCGGAGTACATGCCATAATGATACACTGGCGAAAAAACCACCCCCTGCTTTGCATTTAAAAAAAGCTGCATGGCTATAAACAGCAGTACGGCCGCAAACCACCATTTATTGGTATGGTATAATTTTTTAAGGTACATCGTAACCAATGTGGTTTTAGCACACCAACAAATATAAACAGGTAATATCAACAATGATATTATAAAGCCATGTTACGCAGAATTTCCAATAAGGGTAAGAAGGCTGTTTGTGGGGTATCTTGAACGCGATTTAGAGCACCAATCGTTCCTATGGAACGTGCGAACTCAAAAAAACATCTTTCTACCCACCAAACTTCCCTACGGGACGTTCTGTAAGGACGTTTGGTGGGTAGACAAATAAAAAATGTATAGTTTTTCGTTCCGAAGGAATCCCGCACATGCGGGAGTGCTTTAATTTCAGCCCAAAAATCTACGTGGACAATTCTGCGTGACATGAGTAACTTAAAGCGGTTGATTTTTCGAAACCCGTTTGAATGTTGCTGAATAATGTTCCGAACGTTGAAGGGAGTGACACTCCAAGGGAGTCCTATGGACAACTAAAGCCAAATAGTAGCAATTCAGTTTGTCAACAAAAATTCAGACCAAATAGTGGACAATAACTGATATTCCAGCCCGCCAAGCCCAATAATCTGTGCCGCCGAGGCACGTATTTCGCTTATCTTCCATTTTCCAAACGACGACCGCCGGTTTTCAAAAAAATCCTCATTCTACACCCTCCAATCTAAAATATTCCCTTACCTTTGCCGCCCCAAAGGAATAACCCTTTGGATATTAACAACATTTTTTAACTAAATTCAGGGTAATGAACAATTACGAATTGATGGTGATTTTGACCCCTGTGCTTTCTGAGGAAGACTTTAAGGCTGCCCAGAAAAAGTACGCCGATTTTATTACTGAAGCCGGCGGAAGTATAGTGCACAGCAACCCCTGGGGCCTGAAATCACTGGCGTACCCCGTACGTAAAAAAACCACAGGCATTTACTGGGTTTTAGAGTACACCGCGCCATCCAGCTTCAATGAGAAGTTTAAGATTCAGATGCTGCGTGACGACCAGGTAATGCGTCACATGATTACTGTCCTCGACAAATACGCCGTTGAGTACAATTCAAAAAAGAAAAGAGGCGTACCTACCGGAACCGAAAAATTAGCGAGGGTTTAAATCATGCCAAAACCAAATGAAATTAAATACCTTACCGCTATCAAGCAGGAAAAGCCAAAGAAGAAATTCTGCCGCTTTAAAAAGTACGGTATTAAGTATGTTGACTACAAAGACATTGAGTTTTTAAAGAAGTTCATTAACGAGCAGGGCAAAATTTTACCCCGCCGCCTAAGTGGCAACTCTTTAAAATACCAGCGCAAAGTAAGCGACGCCATTAAAAAGGCCCGCCAAATGGCACTGCTGCCTTTTGTAACGGATCTGTTGAAATAGGTGAAAGGCGGGTAAAAGGTGTAAGGTATAGGGCATAAGGCAAAAGCCTCCAACACCTCGCCTCAAACCGTCTTCAGTTCAAAACAGGCAAAAGGTATATGGTTTTGAGGTATACGGAATACATTCTGTGTGTATTTATCCCTATGCCTTACACCTTTAACCTTAAACCTTCTTTAGTAACCATCCCTAATTCCGGGCTTGAAACCCCCGGTTGACAGTCGATCACAAAAAAATGATTGGGAGTCACGGGAACTAAAACAAAAAAAATCATGCAAGTAATCTTAGTACAGGATGTTGACCATCTTGGCCAGTCAAGCGAGCTGGTTAATGTAAAAAACGGCTACGCCCGCAATTATCTTATACCGCGCAAACTGGCGGTTGAGGCAAGCAGCAGCAACATTAAGCAAATGGAAGAAAAGCTTAAGGTTAAGGCTAAAAAAGAAGCAGCAATGCTCGCCGAAATTAACAAGGTAATAGAGGTGCTTAAGGCATCGCCCATTAGAATTGGCGCCAAAACGGGCACCAGCAACAAAATTTTCGGCAGTGTTACTTCTTTGCAAATTTCGCGTGGCATCCGCGACCAGAAGGGTTACGAAATTGACCGCAAACGCATAACCATCGCCGACGAGGTAAAGGAAACCGGTACGTACAAAGCCACTATTGACTTTGGCAACGGCAAAACCTGCGACCTTGAGTTTGAAGTGGTAGCAGAATAAAGCTGTTAGCTTGTAGCTATTAGCTATGAGTGAAATACAGAAATGCCCTTGCTTATTAATCTTGCTTATTAATATTAAGCAGCAGTTAGAAAATACAATTAATACTCCCGTCTCGGCTTAGCCGGGACGGGATTTTTTTTTGGCTACCGGCGGTAGGTTTTTCATGGAATCGTTCCTTGCCTCGCATTACGTTCATCGGTTGGAACGTTGGGGAGCTGTGGGGATTTTTTCTCGATGGGCGTTGCCTGTTCCGATGGGCTGCATCCCGCCGCGGCGGGACTATTGTATGCCGCCCATTCAGGGCTCTCCAATAAAACAATCCAAATGTATTAGCCCTGTAAGGGCGACATATAATAACACAGGGCAACGCCCTGTGTCATAAATCCAATGTGATTTTCTGAAAAGCTCTGAAGGAGCGGCATACACCTGTTGATTCACCATGGCTAAAACAGGCCATTGTTAAGCCCTTACTTCACGGAACATCTGTATTAACAATAACTTTGTAAGCTACCCGCTTGTTGTACGGGCGTAAACACACAACACTGCAAATATGAAAAAGCAATTTAAAAAATGGGCGTTCCGCCTAATATTCACGGGCGTTTTTCTGGTAGGGTTGCTGGTAACCTTCATGCTTAGCCCGATGCTGCTGTATGCCCATAAAACCGTGGTGGGCAACTACTCGGTTTACCATAACATGCCTTTAAACAACGGCTTCCTCCATAGGCTTGGCCAGGCCGATGCCATCATTAAATCAAGCGAACTTTACGACCCGGCATTGAAGATGGACATATGCCTGAAAGACGGCGCGCCATACCCTGCCTTGGTTGAAAAGGTTATGGGGAAGGACTTGCTGACATCGTTTTATAACAAAATGGTGTTTACCGGTAATGTGATCAACTACCAAGAAAATTATATCGAGCTTGACGGCCACAAGTGGAACCTTGCAGAAATGATTGCGCACGCAGGGGTGCATTGCCTGGAATTTAATAAGTATGGGCTTTTTAAGGCCAACCCGCTTGGCAAGCACCCTGCATGGAAATGGGAAGGTTACCCCGAATATATTGCCCGGCAGGATACTGGTGCAGCAAACCTGCAAAAAGGCATCGCAACGCTATTGCAGGCAGGGCAGGCAACCAATACGGGCTGGATGATGCTGCCCGACAAAACTGAAGTGTTAACTGTTTACTTTCAATACCGGCTGCTTGTGCAATACTGCATGGAAGTAAAACGGATGTCCTTTGTGCAGTTGCTGGCAAACACCACGCCTGAAGCAACCGCGAGGCTGCAAATGATGCAGTGGTACAACGGCCAACATTGAGGCCACGCGCGACTGGCGATTGTTTTTTGTAGTTTTTCAAAACTCGTCTTATTGGAGACGGATTTTTTTGGCCGCCAGCGGCGGTTTTTCATAAAATCGTTCCTTTGAAACTACCTCCTATTGGCTGTAACCACAAAACACATTATCAGACAACATTTTTTGTACATTGCAACTGTATTGCCGTGCAAAAGGCTAACGGCGATACGAGAACGCTTAGAACATGAAAGAAAATCAGCCCGTGGCCCGTTGTGCCTTGACGCTTATATCCCTTTGCTGTTTATTGTTTGTCAATAACTCCCATGGTCAGCCTGTTTCTAAAATATACCCCATCGGCCATAAGCCAGCGCCCGCTTTGTCTTTGGTTGGCAAAAATACCCTTGCCAGGCAGGCCAATTTGCCTTACAAGCCAAAGCTGTGGCAAGGCAACGGCGGTATACTAAACGGCTTTAACCCTGTGCCAGGCAATACCTGCGACACTTATTTATACGAGCAACAAATAAGTACACCGGGCACGGACGACCAAGTGTATAGTGTGTACGCTTTAACCAATGGCGATGCGCTGCTGGCAGGCCGCTCCGGCAACAACGGGCTGTTGGTTATGCAAAATAAGCAGGGCATTAAAAAATGGGCAACTTCGTACATGCTTGGCGCCGGTACGCTGTCGTTTAAAAGAGCCACGGTTGCCGCCGATGGGTCACTAATTTTGGCCGCCACCTACGCATTTGCACTTGGCGGCGACAGCTCGATTGCATTAATTAAAGCCGACACTGCCGGCCACATACTGGCAACAAATCTTTTTCCCGTTCCAACCGGCAACAGTTCAATCACAGCGCGGGACGCGTTGGTACTAAGCAGCGGCAACCTGGCATTTTTTGGCAGATGACGGCACAAATGTGATGGTGGCGTTTACAGACGCGTCCCTGGCATTGCAGTGGTGTAATTTTTACAATTTTGCCGGTGAGGCCAATGTAAAAGCCCTGCGGCTGGAAGAGGATATAGACGACGGTACCCTTTTGGTGTGTGCCACGGGCAAGCTAAACGGTTATTATACCGGCAACCTTTTTAAAACAAACTTTGGGTCGGGCGGGGGTATTTGGGGCAAAAGCCTTGGCGGTTCCCCTGCAAGCGAATACATTTTCCAAGATGCCGCATACAGCGTTGTTTGGTCCAACATAACCGCGTTAAGCCGTGCCAACGGCGGCAATTGGGGATTTACAAGGATTATTGTTGACGAAGCGGGCGGCAAAAAACAGATTGAGACTTTTAACAGCAGTGCCCTTGTTTTGGATACGTCTAGTACCAGTGCTATAGCCACCGTTGCGGAGATGATGAGTATCTATTCTGGCACCACGGGCACGGTAACGGCAATCCGCAACAGTCCGTTGGATTTGTTTGACTGGGCAAAGCAATACCAGTTGCCGGCGCTTTTTACCGTTGCTGCAAATGACAAAACATACGACGGCGGCCTGCTTACCGTGGGCAACACACCTGCGGGCAATGGCAAAAACGCAAGCATTTTTATGTTAAAAAGCGACAGTGCCGGCATTGTGCGAGGCTGCACAAGCCAAGATATTGCTATTACTAGGGTATACAGCAACGACAATCCGGCTGATATTACGGTAACCGAAACCCCCGCCGGTTTTTCGCCAACAAGCGCGCAATTGCAAAGCCAAGCCGCAATCGTCAACCCCCTCGTGTATTGCAGCCAGCAATATTGCCCGGCCGTGCCGCCCGACACCAGCGGCTGCCTGGCCAGCTACGCAAAACGCTACACGGATTACAACTGGTGCGTGTATCCAGGCTCGTTAACCCCAACGGCAGATGGGGGACTGTTGGTAACGGGCATCCAGCGTGACAACCCCTATGTTGTAAGCGAACAAACTTTTGTAACCCGGCTGGACAGCAAGGGAAACATCGCGTACAGCGGCAGGATACAGGCCGGGGGTCCAGGGTTTCTTATCGGCACCATCTCGCTGACTGACGGCAACTTCATATCCACCCTCACCACCGGTGCTGACAATAACCCCACTATTACCATTTGCAAACATGATGGGCAGTATAATGTTATTTGGCAAAAAAGCTATACCACCGCATTGCAAAATACTAATATAACGAAATTGATAAGTGACCCGGCCGGCAATATATACTTAAGCATTGAGTACTCAGATTTTTCGTCTTTCCCGGATCATTATGCCATTCTAAAATTTAGTCCGGACGGCAGCCTTGTGTGGCAGGAAACCTACGCCATGCCAAGCAGCAACTGTATTGTTTGGGATCAGAGCATGAGTTTTTTAAACGGTTTTTTGTACGTTGCCACCAATTACGACCCTTATACTGCCAACTCAGTACTACTTGCCAAAACCGACCCTTCAAATGGCAGTGTTAAATGGACACAGCAGTTTGCTGCCTCAAACGGAGATTTTCAAATCAACGACTTTATTACTGTAGGAAATTATACTCTTTTAGCATTGTCAATTGACCAGCCAACCACCACTCTTTCCGGATTGTTACTGTTTGATCAGGATGGCAACCTTGTGAAACAGCGACAATATACAAGCAATGGCCAAAGCATGTCCCTTTATGGCCTGACCGCCGGGCCTAACAACACGGTTACCGCTATAACTTCGTATCAATACGGCATTGTTTTTTTAGACAGCAACTTGCACGTTACAAGCGTCAAATCGTTCACCAGCAATTTGTTAGGTTCGGCATACGTGGCTACCAGAGACGCTTCAGGCAATTTCATAGAACTGTTTGACAATATTTTTACCGATGGCACCAATGGGGATGCGTATTACGAAAACTTTTCAGTGTTAAAGTACAGTGCAAACGGCACTGTGGGCGAGTGCCCCGCTGTGGCAATACCGGCAAAGGACACTATTTTGCCCGCTACCATCGTCAATGCTGCCTTAATGTCGCCGGGGGGCACCCACACAGTTACACCCGTAACGCTTGCAAACCTGGCGATTGAAGATTTTACGATAAACGAAGCGGCAGAACTTTGTGGTTCAACCAACAACTGCCAGTTGCTAAAACTTAACGGTGCAAAAAACATTTGCAACAGCAAACAAGCATACAAGTATACATTGCAGAGAAGCCCGGGCTGCACGCCAAGCCCAAGCTGGTTATTTGACACCGCGTTGGTAAGCGCCCAGTCAATAACCGATACCACCATTACCATAACTTTTAAAAAAACGGGCAATCTTAAGCTAAAGGCAGTATTAAACACCGGTTGCACCCCGTTGCAGGACAGCTTGTTGATTAATGTGGCCAACAACAACGACAGCCTTTACCTTGGCCGGGATACAGTTTTGTGCGCTAACGGCAGCCTGCTTTTAAAGGCAGGAGCCCAATTTCTTTCTTACCAATGGCAGGACAATTCAACCGACTCAAACCTGCTGGCAACCAAGCCGGGGCTGTATTATGTAAAGGTCACCGACGGTTGCCTTAACAGTTATGCTGATTCCATCACGCTTTCTCCGGACAATCTCCCAGGCATTGCCCTTGGCCGCGACACCGCAAAGTGCAACAACGATTCCATACAGTTGAGGGCACCCTCAACGTTGCAACATTATGTTTGGCAGCCAGCCACCTATATTTCTGCCACCGATACCAATGCTGTTTGGATAAATCCGCCCAAAACAACACAATACACGGTTACGGCCATCAAGGCCAACGGCTGCACGGCGTTTGACACTGTTTTGGTTACCGTAAACACATCCCCCGCCATTTATTTGGGCAGCGACACTTCCATTTGCGCCAACGACTCGCTGCCGCTGGATGCCGGCGGCGGCTTCACCTCTTGGCTTTGGAGCACGGGTGCGGTTTCAGAAAACATAACCGTACGGGCGGCGGGTGTATATTCAGTGAAAGCCACTGCCGCAAACGGCTGTTCTTCTTTTGACAGTATCCGGTTGAATAACATCATACCCCTGCCGGTTTTTAGCTTGGGCAACGACACCGCGTTGTGCAGCGGGCAGGTGCTTTCGTACTTGTTTAACTTGCCCGGCGCATCGTATTTGTGGGGCACGGGCAGCACCGCCGACAGCCAAACAATAACCCAGCCGGGCACTTACTGGCTGCAGGTAACCCAGCAAGGTTGCAGCAGCACCGATTCAGTAACGGTGAATTTCAAGCCACTGCCGGTGGTAAACCTTGGCAGCGACACCACGATGTGCCCGGGCGGCACCAAACTGCTGGACGCAACAGCCGCCGGGGCCACCTATTTGTGGCAGGACGGCAGCACTACGCCAGATTTCACCATAACCGCCCCCGGTGCATATTATGTAACGGTAACATTAAATGGATGCTCCGGCGCCGATACCGTTACCGCAACCTACCTGCCCTTGCCACAGTTTTACCTTGGCAACGACACATTTATATGCAAAGGGACCAGTTTTGTGCTAGCCCCCGAACTGAACACACCCGCCAATTACCTTTGGCAGGATGGCAGCAAGAGCAATATCTATACCGTAAATGGCCCTGGTGTGTACACGCTTACTGCGGCCAACACATGCGGGCAGTTTACTGACTCAATCACCATAACCACCGGGCTTTGCAAGCTGGTTATGCCTACCGCCTTTACCCCCAATAACGACGGGGTGAACGATGTATTCAGGGTTAAATACCTGTTTCCGGTAAATGCCTTTCATATGGTTGTGTATAACAGGTGGGGGCAAAAAATATACGAATCGGGGGATATTGGCCAAGGGTGGGACGGCACCTTTCAGGGCGCATTGCAGCCGCCCGGCGCATATATTTGGGTGATTGACCTGACCGACGCAGATGGCAGCAAGGAGAGTGGCCACGGCACGGTTGTATTGATACGGTAGGGGATCGCGGAAAACGAGTTCTGCCAAGTGTTCCGGAATTAAAACAAGCATGGTTCCATCCCTCCGCTACAATTAGTGTTCTACAACTCCAAAAAGCCAGCATGCTATCGGGAGCTAGCATAGCGCTGCACAAATGATTTATAAAAAGCCATTCCGAAAACGTCGGGACGAAGTTTCCTTGCTACTATCTAAAATCCGAGGAGCCTTTCGGAACTTCTGATGGCACGCGCTCGCCTTTTTGCAAAAGAGAATTTATAGCTTCAATGATTTAAGAAACATATCCTTATAATTTCCGCCGATGGGTATTTCATTCTCCTGTATAAAAACCCTGTTGCCTTCTATATGGGTTATCCGCGCTTTGTTAACAATAAACGACCTGTGCACCCTTATAAACATACCGGAAGCCAACTGCGCTTCAAAGGAAGAAAAAGGCACGGCAGCGAGGATTGTACCTGTTACGGTTACAATTTTTGTATAGTTGCCTTTTGCTTCGGCAAACAATACACTGTCACGATGCAGGTTATAAATTTTGCCATCGGCCTTTATAAAAAAATGCTCATCTATTAAACTGGGCAGGCTTTCAAAACCCTGCCTTGCAGCAGACGACAACCTGTCGACCGCCTTGTCAACCGCGACGATAAATCTTTCAAGAGAAAATGGTTTCACCAAATAATCGCAAGCTGCAAGGTCAAAGGCATGGGCGGCATACTCCCTGTATGCTGTTGTAAATATTACCTGAGGAATGTGTTTCAATGTTTTCAGAAAGGCAATGCCATCCAGCACGGGCATGTGTATATCCAAAAAAAGAATATCAACCTGTTGCTGTAGTAATATTGCTTTGGCCTCAAAAGCATTGCCGCAATCTGCTGCAACGCGCAGCACGGGCAAGTGAACGCAATAATTTTTAATAATATCCCTGGCAACAGGCTCGTCATCTACAATCAGGCAGTTGTGCATAAGGTTACTTTACTTTTAAATTAAGTTGCACAGTATATAAGTCCCCCGCGTCGGATTGCTTTAGGCTGTAATCACCGCCATACAATAGGTCAAGCCGCTTTATAGTGTTGGCAAGCCCCAGGCCCGAGTTCTCTTTTATGATGTTTCCCTCGCCAGACCCTTTGCCATGCGAATTTTTCATTGAAAACTGTATAAAATTATCAACAATTTTAATTGATATATCTATATAGATTTTTTGCTCAAGGGTATTCTTTGAGTGTTTAAAAGCATTCTCTACAAATACAATCAGCACCATGGGTGCAATCAAGGCAGCAGTATTGCCCGTGCTGTCAACATCTGTTTTTAAAATAAGCCGGTCGCTGATGCGTATCTTTTCAAAATCAATATAGTTGTTTATGTATTGAAGTTCTTCCTTTAACGGGACAAAAGATTTTTTGGCATCATAAACTGAATACCTCAGCAGGTCCGACAGCTTCAACAACAGTGCTGGCACCCGCTCATGCTGCGTAATGGAAATGCCATACACATTATTAAGCGTATTGAACAAAAAATGCGGGCTTAGCTGCGACTGCAAAAGGCTTAGTTCGCTTTCCTTTTGCCTTGCGGCAATGTGTGCATCCTCCACTTGCTTTTGCATGGAGGCGCGCACGAGTTTTATAAAAATGCCGCCCGCCATGCCAATTATAAAAAATGGCATTTCACTTATAAAAAGTTCCGTCAATTCTGCGTTGCCTTGGTTAAATATATATTTTATAAAAAGCCACCAGAAAACCGTTATTCCGGCGCAGGCAAACATGGTATTCACCAAAAACTGAAAAAGCCTGTTGCGCAAATACCACCTTTGGCAAAGCCACCTGCCGATGTAAATGCAAACCAAAAAAAAGATACAGCTTGCCAGCACGGACCACCATGTGTTTCTCTCCCTGAAGCCGCCAAAATACCAGTAAATAGCAGCATAACGCAGGGCTACTACCATCACACAGAATGTAGCGTGGTAAAATATTTTTTTTCTGTTCCCTATTGCAGGTAATGACTTCATCCTGCAAAATTCAGCAACGGGTGGCATATTGAGGATATAATGTGACGGAATGCCAGTTAATAAGGCCGAATGTATGCTTTAAGCCTGTAAACATGTTTGTCAACCCCAGGCCAGCTTCTACCATAGATTCTTTTAAGTCCGTCATAATTATTTTACCCTCCGGCGCATACTGCCAACATTTGGGTAATACTAAACATAATAATATGCGCATACAAACGGTTTTGCTTTCGGCCATGCTGGCCGTGGCCTGGTTTGGGGCCGCGGCGCAGGGCAATACGAAAAGAATAATTGGTGCTGTGACAGATATCCAGAACAATGCCATTGCGGGCGCAACCATCCAATTGCTGGATGCCAAAGATTCAGCAGTGATAAAAACCACGGCAGCCGCCTATAACGGCAGATTTGTGTTTAAAGGCCTCCCGAGCGGCAGGTATGTTATAGCTGTTAACAGCACCGGGTATGAAAAATATGCAAGCAGCATTGTGGCTATTGACGACCTGCACACTGCCATATTGATGCCTGCCATCGTTTTGCGCCCAACCGCGGGGCAAACATTAAAAGCTGTAACCGTGGCATCAAGAAAACCATTGCTGGAACGAAAGATTGACAGGACGATTGTGAACGTGGATGCCATGATAAGCGCAGCCGGCAGCAATGCGCTGGAAGTACTGGCGCGAAGCCCCGGCGTTATGGTGGACATTAACGGCGATATAAGCCTTAACGGCGTACATGGCGTACTGGTTTTAATTGATGACCGGCCAACTTATATGTCGGTGCAGGACCTTGCGGCGTACCTGCGGTCACTTCCCGGCAGCATGCTGGATAAAATTGAGTTGATGGCCAGCCCCCCCGCCAAATACGACGCGGCCGGCAACGCCATTATTAACATCGTTCTCAAAAAAAACAGGGCGGCAGGCTTCAATGGCAATATCAGCACTGGTTATAACCAAGGCGTTTACGGGCATACAAACGATGCAGCCAACGTTAATTACAGGCATGACAAAATAAACATTTTTGGCAACGCCGGCTATAGTACCGACAGGAACTTTAACGATGAAACCTTCAACCGTACTTTTTATAATGCGGGCGGCCAGGTAAGCGCAACCGGGCTGATGAATAGTTTTTATTACTATTCTTCGCAAAGCGCCAATATACGGGCCGGGATGGATTATTTTGCCTCCCCAAAAACAACCCTCGGCATACTGGTAACTGCTGGCACAAGGCAGAGGACTGACAGCCGCAACTATTTAGCCAGCCAATACGACGGCAATAAATACCTCGACTCCGTTACAAAAGGTTCTGCCAGCGGAACATACCAATGGAGGAACGAAGGAGTAAACCTTAACTTTCAGCATAAATTTGACAGTGTCGGCACGCTTGTTACGGCAGATTTTGACTATGTACATTATCATTCAAACGGAAGCCAGCTTTCGCCTGACAGCGTGTACCTGCCCGGCGGCACCCTCATAAATACCAATAACATCCTGGATATATTGCCTTCGAACATCAATATATGGTCCGCGAAAGCCGATTACACCCGGCCGCTAAAAGGCAACGCTAAATTTGAAGCCGGCATAAAATCAAGTTATGTTGTAACCGACAACAGCACCAATTGGTTTAATGAAACGGGCAGTGCCATAGTGCCTGACTATGCCAACACCAACCATTTTATTTATAGGGAAAATATTAACGCCGCCTATATAAGCGCCGAAAAGGAATGGAAGCGCTGGGCTTTAAAGGCCGGCCTGCGGGCAGAAAATACACAGGCTGAAGGGCACCAACTTGGCAACACGGCGGTGAAAGACTCGTCTTTTAACAAGAGCTATACAATTTTATTCCCGACCGCGTATTTGCTGTATAAATTGGACAGGGATGGCAACAACACGATAAAACTAAGTTACGGCTTGCGCGTGCGCCGCCCCAACTACCAGCAGCTTAACCCATTTCTTTTATACAGGGATGCATACACCTATTCGGCGGGCAACCCTTACCTGAACCCTGTATTGAACCACGTTTTTGCGCTGGAATATGCATACAAAGGCATGTTTGGCATTTCGATGGCTTACCTGCATATTAAAAATGATGTGTATAACCTAACGCAGGCATCCGGCCAGGTATTGATAACAAAGCCCGAAAATTTTGGCACCGATTATTCTTTCAATATAAAGCCATATGTGTCTCTCTCCCCTGTAAAAGGCTGGAACCTGGATGCAGGCTTCCTTCTTTTCAAGCTGGTAAACAATGGCAATGCTTACGGGCAGTTGATACATAACAGCATTACAACGGGCGAAGTTGAGGTTAATAACCAGTTTAGGCTTAAGCATGGCTGGAGCGCCGAGTTAAACAGCTTTTTCCCCGGCAGGATGGGCACTGCGCAAACGTACAGCGATGCCACTTGGCGTGTTGACGGAGGCCTGCAAAAAATAATATTGAACAACAAAGGAAGTATCCGCGTAAGCATGAACGATATTTTTCATTCGCTGAAATTTGGTGACAAAACCATTATACCCGTCGTGCTGACAGCCGTCCATACCAATATAACAGACACGAGAAGGGTAAACATATCGTTTAACTATCGCTTTGGCAAGGATGCCAACGCCCGCAAGCGTAACCATAACAATGGCGGCGCGGCAGATGAACAGGGGAGGACAGACTAAAGAAGACTTCAGGAAGCTTCGTACCAATGTTCCTGGAATGGCTACTATCAGAAATCCGAAGAGCCTTTCAGAACGCTGAGGATAGCGAGAAATTGTAAGATTATTGTAAAACATCTTTCGCCAAAAAAATATCAATACCGGACAACAAACTTCCGTAACCGTGCATCGAGCAGAAAGTGTATGACATAATATGTTGATATTTAATTAGTTGCATAAATGGCTTGGCATTTGCGTCTACCCAGTTACTAAAGTAATTCATCATGTTTAAAAGTCATCTTAAAGCAGCCTTATTGGCGATAATGCTTACAATCTATTCCTTTTATGCAGCCGCGCAGCAAATAACAAGGCTGGACGGCAGCCGGCTTTCAGCCTCGGAAGCCGATTCAATCATCACGAAACTGATGAATGACGGCAAGGTAATGGGGCTGTGCATTTCGGTACTTAATGATAACAAACCCGTTTACATAAAAGCGTTTGGTTTAAAAAATAACCACACAAAGGAAGCCTTAGATACCGCTACAGTTTTGTACGGCGCATCCCTAAGCAAGGCAGTATTTTCTTTCCTGGTCATGCAGTTGGTACAGGAAGGCGTTGTTGATCTGGATAAACCGCTGTATAAATACCTAGATAAACCGTTGCCTGATTATGACAAATACAAAGACCTCGCCGGAGACGAACGCTGGAAGCTGATTACAGCACGCATGTGCCTTAGCCATACAACTGGTTTTCCAAATTTGTGGTTTCTTAACGCGTATACAGGCGCTTACGATGCCAAGGGCAAAATGGCTATCTACTTTACACCCGGCAGCCGCTTTGCCTACTCCGGCGAGGGAACGATATTATTACAAATGGTAATTGAGAAAATAACAGGTAAAGACATACAGCAGCTTGCCGTTGAAAAAATATTCATTCCTGCCGGGATGAAAAGAACAGGCTTTATTTGGGATACAACCTTTGATAATAACTATGCCGTTGGGCACGATGAGAATGGAAATGTATTATTCAAAGGGAAAAAGTCGGTGCCAAACGCAGCAGGATCTATGGTTACTACCATTGCCGATTATACCAGGTTTATTGCCTATATAATGCATGGAAAAGGATTGACTAAAAAAACAAGGGCGTTGATGATAAGCCCGCAAATCAAGATCAATTCTAAGTATATGTTCCCTACCATTGGCAATGATACCACTGAAGACAATAATGATATACAATTGGCTTCTGCACTTGGATGGCTCGATCTTAAGTGCAAATACGGAATAGGGTTTTCTAAAGGAGGGCATGACGATGGGTGGCGGCACTATAATATAAATTTCCCGGACAAAAAAACATCCATTATCATCATGACCAATAGCGCCAACGGCGAGGGAATATTTAAGGATTTGCTGGAAAAAATTATTGGCGACACCTATACGCCATGGAAATGGTCAAGATATACTCCATATAACGCAGCAATTAGATAGAATCGTAAAAAAGGGGGGCAATATCTGCGTTAATCCACTTGTTCCGCGAGGGCATCTGGATTTTTTGGTAAAAGCCTCCCGCCCGGGGCGGGATAAAGGGTATTCAAGGCACCGCTGCTGACGGATATTGTTCAGCCAAACAACGTGTAACAGCCCGTTGTTTTGTGGCCAGGCGTTGCAGGCACGGGCAGCGCGGCACTTGCCGGGCTGTAGGCTTGTTTGTGGCTGAGGTAGTTGTTTTTCGTCTTTGGTTTTTCAAAACCCTTCATAGAAGGGGTTTAATCAGGAAATCCAGATGCCGTGCCGAACATCTGGATTAACGGGGATGCTGATGTTCTGCAGGGCAGGCTTTACGGCGTTGCTGGAGAATCCCGCCCGGGCGACACTGCATGTTTTGTACTGCTGCCCGTCGTGGGCGAAATGCTGGTTACTTCACGCGCGTTGATTAGGCTATGGTTTGCGCGCAATAACCAGCTTCTGTGCTTTATTGGGCTTTGGTGCTAAACAATGCCCGGCTGATGTACTGTGAATTCCAGACACAGTCCGAAGCTTCGGACTGGTTTTCATGGGAAATCCGTAGAGCGCGGTGCTAACTCGACGGATAGCAGGTAACAGCCCGTTGTTTTGTGGCCAGGCGTTCCAGGCGCGGGGAGCGCGGAACTTACCTGGCTGTAGGCCTGTTTGCGGGTGTGGTGATTGTTTTTCGTCTTTGGTTTTTCAAAACCCTTCATAGAAGGGGTTTAATCAGGAAGGCTGGCCACCAATTGGGACTAAAATTTCTTTTTTGAAAAGTCTGCCGGCTTTCGGTCGTGGCCCCGTCAAGATTATTTCCAATTCTAATAACTCACTTGGAATTATTCCACGTTGCGTGCCAGTTTTTTCGCCCCTTTTTGGGCGTTTCTTTTTATCTTTTGGCACATTTAGCGAGACTTTTGAGATATACTTGTTTCTTAACTTTAAAAGCGCTTCAAACCTCTTGAACCCTATTCTTTTTTTTAGAAGTTTCCTTTCAGTATCCCCGGCGCAATGATTGAATATTAATGCCATTATATCCAAATAAAAATATTGCTGATCATTCAAATTAATTCCTTTCTGTTTTGTGTTAAAGGTTGTTTTTAAATTATCATTAACATAGAAATACAAATTTAATCCCCCTTCTTTAATATTCTTGAAAAGTGATATTTTTTTGCTTAGCTCTTTTGACATCCAACCTGCCGCCTTTGCAATATCTAACGGCTTTGCTGTGTCATTTGTAGAAGTAAATTCCACCGATACCGGACTTACTATTGCGTCGTTGACATCTAAGCCTGATTGGTCAATAATAACTTTTAAAGTTATAGGGGTCATTTCGTTCATTTATAATGCTTGAAGTGTTTATTATCTACCCGTAAAATTATGGCATTGCTATCAGTTTAAAATGAATGGATAAACAGCCTTTATCGTATTTAATTAATCTTAACGCACGCGCGGGGGAGGCCTTTTTAAAAAATTGAGGGGTAGTAGTTTAGGCGCCCGAACAGATGAATTGCTTTTTCATTTGATGGGTGTAAAATTGCGGGAATTTGCTGCTTTTTGCGGTGCTCTTTGGAATAGCAGCGCGGAGGTAAGCCGACAAGGCATTATTTGAAATTAAAGTAAAAAATAAAGATTATTAAGACTTACTCAGAACAAAAAGGCAGGTGCAGTTAGCTTGGTGCTAACTCGACGGATAGCACGGGGGTATGAATAATTAAAGGGGTTGTCTTATTTGTTGTTTAACACGTAAACTAATGTAATTATAGACGTCTGTTTGAATCATTGGGTCAACTTCTAAAGTTACAATCAGGGCATAATTTATTGCTTTTACATTTTTGTTTTTCGAAAATGATATTGGATCGTATTTTACTGCGTCAGTCTTACAGTTTACTTTAATATTTAGTTTGCTATTTTCTGCGAAAGCCTGAACTTTATTACTTTCGAAAATTTCATGCTGTACAGTCCCTCTCCTGACGGCATCGTCATCGTAAAAAGCTCGTTTGGCTTTAAGCTTTGTATCAATATCATTACCAGGGAAATCAAACCAAAGCTTGTGGGTTCTATAAAGCTGATTTTCAGAATTGACTGGGGAAAACCAAGCGAGGGTAACAATTAATTTTCGCCAATTAGCAACGCCACTTAAGCCATCTGGTAATGGTAATTCATAAAGAAAAGCTTCTTCCGGCTTCAATGAGCCATAACCAATTAAAGTAACTCGTTTATCAGTACATTCAAGTATCCTTTCAGGATGTATCTTCCCATAACCTATAAATCTTGACACAAGCTCCTTTTTGTTGGTTATGTTGGGAATTGAACTAGCTATTGAGTTAAATACATTTTCATTCCACGATGCACTATGAACTATTAAAGCCTTTGCCACAATAGCGAAAAAGGTAGTGGAAAGGTTTTGTTTTAATGCTTCATCGTCGAGGAATGTCTCAAAAATTTTGCCTGCTAGATTTGAAACAATCGCTGTTGCGTTACTTGTACCTTTAGTGTATCTTATTCCATTTAACCCATCTGCGGGTGCTGCAACTTTAATTCCTGGCGGAACGCTAAGATAATCTGTGGTGCGCAAAGTGCCATGTCCTACATTTCTAAACAGCATTCTTCCACCTTTTGCTAATATGTCAGGTTTTATACTCTTCCTAAATCCTAATCCCATTCTAGAGATAGGACTTAGCAGATCTGGATTAGTATACAGGTTGATTCGATTATTTAATTTTATATCCGATTCGATATCTTCATGCGAGGCACCAACTGTCAATGCATTTATAGCTTCAGCGGGAGATAAAATTTTCCTAAATCTGTTTTTTAAGAATAGGTAATTTATTGAACTTTTAAGTAGATTGTCGGAATTAGAGAGGATTTGATCAAAATTTCCATCTCCGGTATTTAAAGTAATCTCATCACTCGCATTTCCTGCACTTACAATAAAAAGAGCGTTATATTTTTCTGACAGCCAATCAATTAATTTTGCCCACGGACTGATATGATTTGCAAAGACTCTATACTTGTCTCCTATAGAAAGATTAACAATCTTTACAGTTGGAGCTATTGCTGGGCTTGCAGCGGAACCTTCCAATATTTCTTTTACAGCTCTGTGGATTAAATCAACAAGCAAATAATTTTCAGGAATATATTCTTCCCCATTGTTAGCATCAAATGGATGATACCGCATCACAGGCCGTACCAGGAGTTTGGTTTTCAAAGGTGCATTATGATTGTTCAAGTCTCCATGAATGATTATAGATGCCATCCCTGTGCAATGAATTCTTTTACTGGCTGGATAATTTTCTTCAAAACCATCCGGGTCATGAATTGTAAGTCTATTTGCCAAATAAACATGATTTTGAATAGGCATGCCATCTAACAATGCTATTACAGGAGAAGAATATTCATGTAATTCAGGAATTACTTCTTCAGTAATTTCTGGTGCGGTTGAATTATCAATTTCTAATATTGCCTGACCAACAGGCCTAATTTGCATTATGTCACTTGATTGAAAAAATTTAATCTCAGTGTTATCATTTAATGCATCAAAAATTTTAATAGGAGCTTTCATTAATAAACCGTGATAAGCTATCTCTGGAATTACACACTCTTTCAAAATTTCTATGCTATAGTCATTTATAAGTGACAGCAATCTTTGCCTGTTAATGATTCGCTGGTTTGGGCTTTTTCTGTACCATAATTCAACTTCAAATGGAATGAATTCCTGATTTTGCTGCATCCGATATTGCCAATCTATCAAAATGCCCGTTTCCTCTATTCTATCTTTTACACCCCATGGCCTGATGTCGTATAAGAGATCAAAAAGATGTTTCCATTTATTTAATCCTTGCTTAAATCTTTGTTTTTTGCTTTTCCAAATCCCCCACAGGGATCTTAGTTCTCGAATTGAAGCATTATTTGCCAGAACGAAATAGAATTTGCCAGAAATCGGTTTTGTTGGATCGTCTTCGAATCTAAACTCTTCTGTAGCTGGAAATTCTTCTTCATATTCGCCGAGCCATTTAAGTTCAGGAATTTTGGCAACAGCTTTAAAAAAATCATGAACCGGTCCCCTTGTTTCAAAAACCAATACCATTTCCGGAGCTAGACCGTCAGCTGTAGCGTTAACAACAGCTTTATGTTCTTCAAATGCCTCGCTTACTTTTTTGAACATAGCATTTATTCTTCCTGACTGGGCGATTCTGTTTGGAGTTCTTAGGTCACCACCAAAGCCACCTGAGGGAGCTTCATAACTAATCCTTGATCGGGAAGGAAAAAGCAAAAGAGGCTTTTCTGCCATTGTATTAATTTTTAGGATTGTAGGCGCTTCTAATTCCTGAAATAGTATCAGCTGTTATTGACTTTAGAGTTTTGGATGAATCCGGCAAACTGAGAATATATTTCCTAATAATATCCTCACAAAAATCTTTTAATTCAGAATAGCTCAATTCTTTTAAATTATCTGCAAGAAACGAAGACGAATGGCCAAAATTTAACTCAAACTTTTTTTGATAATTTGTAATATATAATTCTATTTCTTTGATGTTAGGCTTTAGCAACTGTGTTTTTATCTGGAAGCGCCGCCATACTGCTTTATCAAGTAATTCTGGATGGTTAGTGGCGGCAACTATAGTTACATAGCTCGGCAACTTATCTATTTGAAGTAACAGCGACGAAACAACGCGCTTAATTTCTCCGGTCTCATGAATATCTCCTCTTTCTTTTCCAATTGAATCAAATTCGTCAAAGAACAATACACAGTTTTGCGTTCTCACATAATCAAATAAGGTTTTAAGACGCGAAGAGGTTTCGCCTAAATATGAGGTTATTATGCTTTCATACTTTACCGATAATAATGGGACAGTTAAGGAATTTGCAATAGCTTCCGCTAAGGATGTTTTCCCGTTTCCTGGCGGCCCAATTAGCATTATTTTATTTCTTGGCTCTATATTGTAAGACCTTAGGAGGTCAGCTCTTAATTGCTCTTCAATAAAGTCCGCTATTGTTTTCCTCGTTATCTCGTTTAAAATTAAGTCTTCTAATCTTAAACTTGGCGAAATTTCATCTACCAAACCACCCCCTTCGTTCAATTTAATGTTTCCATTAATTAGGTGGTTTTTAGGTGATGGAAATATGCTCATTAAATTTAGTGCCTCTTGCAGTTTTTCGGCCAAAATATTGTGTTGTTTTGACTTTTCTTCTGCGATTATAGCTTCAGCAACCCTTTTAAAGAGCACCTTATCGCTTTTGCCTCCTGCCTGGACTAATTGTAATAATAAATCTGCTCGTGGCATTTATTTTTAAATATCTACAAATATAAGTAACCGATTAAACTAGTGCGTAAGATGTTGGGATGTGATATTTTGACCTATTGATAAAAGCCTTGGTAGTAAGCTACTCTCGGCTCCCAGTAGGGTGTAGGTAAAATAAAAGCTTTTGTCGCTATCCGTTGCCTGTGGCTACGAATAAAAAATAAAAAGCCCTGCTTTGTAGGGTATTTGCAAAAGCAAAAGATTAATGTATGATACAGCCGTTGGGTGTAAAAGCCGGGCGGCTGTTTTTGCTCCACACAGCTCCAACCGATGAACGGATTGCGACGCAACGGAGTCCCCATGAAAAACCGACCGCTGGTATCCCTAAGCTATTGGTAATCTTCGCCATGAATAAAAAAGCAAGTTCGCTATTTGTTGAGTTAGCGATAGCACTCTAAAGATTATTATTGAAGTCATCATACAAAAGGCAACAGCCGTTTTCTGCCGGGCGGATAATCGGGGAACTGGCGCTTGTACCAGCGGTGGTTGGCAAGCGCACGCGGCAACAGGTTGGCGCAGGTCCAAATAAAGAAGGCAAGCCCGGGCAGGCTAAAGGTTAACAAGGCATAACCGCCCCACTCAATAATTTCCCCCAGCAGGTTGGGCGAGGATACCCGATTAAAAAGCCTGCCCTGTGGTATCTTATAACCTGTTTCGCCTTTTTTTCGCAAGTGGATCAACTGGTAATCTGCAGTCCAGTTAATAAGCATGCCGCTGATAAAAAGCAGGGTGCCGACGATAAAAAGCGGGGAATGATACCAACTGTTAGGGTAATGTGCAAAGCGCGCAAACCAACTGCCCAGCAACGACCCATTAACCGTATTGAAGACCATGGCAGCCAGCATAATTACAAGGGGCATCTTTTTGCCTTTGGTGCGTATCATGAACGGATAAATCAAGCTGCGGTGCAGGTAATGGATAAAAAACAAAACAATCATTGCGGTGGCCGGCGTTTGCCAGTTAAACCGTCGGAAGGGAATGCACCAAGCAAATGCCAGCATTACTGTGGCTTCCATCAGAAACCACCCCAGCTTGTTGCTAATCATCGGCCCCCATTTGGTATTGCTGTAGCGCCCGTAGGGAGCCTCTATGCGAAGCAGGTATAAACCGGCAACGATGCCGATGGCTGTCCAGCATGCTATAAAAATGTAATATGCTTTCATTCTCTATTTTTTTCTTAGTGGCTTTGCGTCCGAAACTTCGGACTTGGCGTGACACCAATTTCTTCGCTCCGCCGAAGGCGGAGTTAATGTTTCACGCCAAGACGCAAAGGCGCAAAGAGCACTATGTCCAACTAGTCATCCAAAAATCCATTATCCCTGAACCATTTTATTTCATCCCTGATGGTTTTCTCGAACGGTCTGGGCTTGAAATGTAGTGCGGCCATTGCCATGGAATGGTCAATCCTTTTGTTGCTGCGTATCAACTGGTGCACGGCCTGCCGGGAATAATACGGCGGCTGGCCGGTGATGCGGGCCCACAGCTTAACCAGCGGCAACAGGCCAAACACCAGCCCCAGAGGCAGTACCGGAGGCCCCTTCCTTTTGCCTTTGATGCTGGCGACCAGCATGCCGAGGGTTTTTAAAGATACCCATTCCCCGCTAAGCAGGTAAACATTGCCGGGAACGCCGTCTGTCAAGGTGCTTACAATGGCTGCCGCCACATCCCGCACGTCCACAAAATCCACGCCTCCAGGAAATAGCGCCGGCACCTTGCCTTTATACATATTGATGATGGCCTTGCCCAGCAAGGAAGGCCGTTGGTCAAACGGACCCGTTACGGCGGTTGGTGCCAATACAATCACTTCAAAGCCGCTACTATTGCAAGCCAGCGCAGTAGCCTGTGCAATAACCTTGGAAGCGTCGTAGCTGTTGGGCTGGGCCGTGGCCGGGCCGCGGCTTTCGTTCATAGGCTCGTCATAAGGCATCTGCTCGAAGGCAGCTACCGAACTCAGGTGGATGAAGCGCCTTACCCCTGCTTGTTGCGCTGCCGCCAGCAATAAACGGGTGCCTTCCGTATTCACCTGAAAAGCTTCTGCATCGGCGTTATCCGACACAGAGATACTGGCGGCCAGATGAATAACAATATCCGCCCCGGCCACCAAACGGTTTAAACTATTTTGCTGTAATAAGTCTCCATGTATAAACGCAATATTTTCCTGATTGCTTGCTTGCACCGGCTGGCGTGTGAGCAACCGGAGCGTATGCCCTTGCCCTTTCAACAATGGGTTTAATACTTGGCCGATAAAGCCCGAGGCTCCTGTAACGGCTATCTTCATATTAGTTGCGTTTGGCGAGGCAATGGCATATTATGGTACAGGGCTAAATGTAAGGGTTTTGCTAAACATCGCTATCCGTTTAACTATTGCCATTATTAAAATTATTCAGCGCAAATAAAAACTTCGTGGCATCCCGCAATGGGGCGGGATGCTTTAACTCTTGTATTCACTCAGTGGTAAAAAAACCTCGCAAACTGCACTAAAACGTGTTGTTTTCATTCAGTTTTCGAATGATTTTGCCCTGTTATGGCGGGATTTCGCGGCAAAAGGCGCATAATTTTGCACCTTCATTTCTAAACAGTATTTATAATCAACAATTTACACATAGCGGTAATAAAAATAACTGCCAATTTTGGGCTGTTTTAGGGCAAAAACAGGGGTGTTTTAAAAAGGGTAATTTTAGTAACTTACAACTCTTGCCATCTGCTATAAATTTCGTATTTTAGTAAGTTAAAGGTGTATTGTAAAAGGGGCTGTAACCGGCCTTCTCCGGGCGCAGACCTCTCACAATGCCCCGTTTTTGCCCGCAATCAAAAATGATCAAAATCGATCATTTTTCACATTTTGCAACAGTCACCGGCTGAAAGCCAATACAGACAAGGGTTTCAGCGGATACCTATTTTAGGCAAAAACTCAAAAAAGGATGAATATTTTTATTTTATATATTTCCTCTCAAAGCCTTTGCTGGCAACGGTTTAAGACATATTATAAAAAATAATATTCCAAGCCTTTTTTGGCTTCCTCTGTCGGGAAAAAGCCTGTAGCCCTTTACAGCAAAGGGTTACAGCGGATTTAAGGGTGTGAAATTTTCACGAAAAAACCGTGAAAAGTGTTTAAATTTTCGGAGACGTTTGTTGACATGGTTCTTTGAAATTTTGGTGTTGGGTGGCATCCTGTTTGTAAGTATTTTTAAGTTACTTTTGCCGGACAATTTTTTTAAGCTAACTTATTAATCAGTCAAATTAAAGGCATGTTACCAAAAATTAATCCTACTACTACGCAGGCGTGGTTGTTATTGCGAAGGCATTTTGACGAAGAAATGAACCGTTGCCATATAAAGACCCTGTTTGACAATGATGGGGAGCGCTTCAACAAGTTTTCATTGGCTTTTGGCGATATTATATTTGACTATTCAAAAAATATCATTACCGCGAAAACGTTGCAGTTGCTGCTGCAACTTGCCAACGACTGCCGGGTCCCCGAGGCCATTGAAAGTATGTTCAAAGGCGAGATGATTAATGAAACCGAGGGCCGCTCGGTACTGCATACAGCCTTGAGGAATTTTTCAGGCAACCCCGTTTACAGTGACGGCAAGGATGTAATGCCGGACGTGCAGAAAGTGCAACAGCAAATGAAGAATTTTTGCCAAAACGTGCACAGCGGCGTTTGGACGGGCTACAGCGGCAAAAAAATAAAATACTTTGTAAATATTGGCATTGGCGGCAGCGACCTCGGGCCAAAGATGGTTACAGAGGCGCTTAGGCCTTACTGGATTGATGGCGTACAGGCATATTTTGTAAGCAATGTTGACGGCACAGATATTACCGAAACGCTTAAAAAAGTAACGCCGGAGGAAACCATTTTCCTGGTGGCCTCAAAAACCTTTACCACGCAGGAAACCATGACCAACGCGCATACCGCAAGGGATTGGTTTTTACAGCATGCAAAGGATGAAAGGCATATTGCGGGGCATTTTGTGGCGCTTAGCACTAATGAAAAAGAGGTTGCCAAGTTTGGCATCAACCCGCAAAATATGTTTGTTTTTTGGGATTGGGTAGGAGGCAGATATTCACTTTGGAGCGCAATAGGGCTGTCCATAGCCCTTACTATAGGCTACGACAATTTTGAACAGTTGCTTAAAGGAGCCTTTGCCGTTGATGAATACTTTAAAACGGAAAGCCTTGAAAAGAACATACCGGTAATTATGGCGCTTACTGGTATGTGGTATACCAACTTTTTTGGTTCGCAAACCGAGGCCATTTTGCCTTA
>Ga0207091_1045_pt1 | contig 29841 bp, 21 predicted proteins | sample Alteio_BWMinHeat_47_FD_153534 | JGI IMG/M metagenome (GOLD analysis project Ga0207091, IMG submission 153534) | Enriched cells from forest soil in Barre Woods Harvard Forest LTER site, Petersham, Massachusetts, United States -... | ecosystem: Environmental > Terrestrial > Soil > Temperate forest >... | reverse complement strand
TGTTTTACCATTTGACATTACAAGTGCATGCAGTGTTTGAATCATTTTTTCTGTTATTTTTGCGCCTTGCGCTACCCATTTTTCGACTTGTGTTAAAGCCGCATAATATCCTTTTATTTCACGCTCATCCCTTTCACGCCCAGGAAAATGACCCTCATGTTTTAAAACCATTTCCACTTGATCCGGATTCAGATGATTTCCTTCTATCATCGTGGAGTAATGGGTTGTGTCTAATCGAGCGGTTTCTCTTAAGGAATTGAGCACGGAAGGGGTTAAGGGTAAATATGACACTTTTACATGCGCAGACTCAATACGCATGAGCGATTTTATGATTTTTGGGGTAATGGTATAAATGGGTTCAAATTTTGTCGGCATAATAATTGCAATTTATCTGCATGGCTGGTTTATTTTATTATGCAGATAAAATGCAGATAAAGCAAGCGTTAAATGAGCAAAAACAATGAGCGAATCTCTATTAATATTATAACTGACCTAAAATTTCTTTTATAAGGTATCGAAAAAAGTCTGACCCAGTGACATTACACGCGACAAAAAAGACGAGTATTGCAATCAAGAGCGTTTGAGGGGATCAACTTATCTAGAGCTCATTGGCATACTCGACCCCTTTTTTATTTTTTATACTATACTTTAAGTACTTTGCTTTGCCTCAAAATGAGTTTTTATTTTATGCTCATAAATGATAAGTATTTAAAAAAATTAAACATTATTCTGAGGAATTTATGAATTTTTTTGTTGATTTTGATCAAATATTGCCCTATAATATGTTAGATAATAAACATTATATATATTGATATTGTTAAACGAGGAGCTATATGTTACCACGCAATGATGAAATATTATTGATTCTTGAGCTTACCAAGGCTAATCCATACTTACAAAAAATTATCCCGGCTATTATTAGTAAAAATGCAGCTGGTGAATTTAGCGTTAATGAAAATTCATTAAATCAATTTTCATTAATTGCTTTTATAAATATACGAGAACATTTAGAAATCTTAGTTAAGTATATTAATAAAAATCAAATTGATCGAGATAATTTAACTTCATTGGCTATATATCCACTCAAAGGTCCAAACGACCTTGATTTTTTTATTTATGAGATCAGAGATGCAATTAGTATTTCCTGGGACCAAACGTCTGTTAACACTAATGGCGATACAGCTCCGCAGCAAGATTCTAACACTCCATCTTCAACAACTCCTAATAAAGAAAAAAAAGAAAATAAAGAAAAAGGAACTTTAAATGAAATTAGCACTCCACAGCCACTATCAACATCTACTCCTGAATCAGATCCCGACCTTCAGGAACAAGTCACACCCATGGCAGTCGCTGAAGACAGTGACATTCTTAACAAAAGACTTCTTGAAGAAATAGAATACCCTAGAGATTATTTTTTCTATGATTATCCTTTACTTCAACAGATACCAGACCTTGAACAATTCATTGATAGTGAACTTGAAAAAAACAAAAAAAATCCTTCTGAAAGTAAATTAGAATATAGCGATTTCACTATCATCAAGGTAGCATTAGATGATTTAACAAAAGCAATAAAAATTTATAAGGAAAACAATAATAATAAAGACCCAGATATAAGTATTTTTCAAAAGATTACTTCTCCCATGGGCGGGATCAAAGAGTTTGTAGAAAGTATAAAAACTGCGACAGCTACACTCTCAACATCTCTACACAATACTGCCGCTAACATGCAAACTTTCCCAACAACGAGTACAACCAATAATGAACTGTTATCACCTATCGTCGAAACACAACCGCCTAGTACTAATCAAAAACTCCTCGAAGAGATAATCAAAAAAATTCAACCATTAAAAAATAAATCTAAAGAAAAAGATGCTAAATTCTCAAAACAAGATAACACCTCACTAGACATTTTTTATGAGCAAATCGCAAGATTTATTCCACTGGCTGACATAGATAAATATCTGCATGGGCTTAACCTCAATTCTTGTGAAACAATCAAGCAATTTATGGAAATCATTGAAAAGGAAAAAATTAAATTTGAAAAGAGTGCTCAACAAGAAATAAAAAAAGGTGATGAAGAAAAAATCGACTTAGAAACAGCCGCTACACCAGACATTACCTCAACAATGCCCCCAACTGATGCTGATCAACCCAATAAGCAAAAAACTACTAAAGAAACTACTTTACCATTAAACTTCCGGGTAATAAAAGATTATCATCTTCACTCAGAAGATCCAGAAAAAAATACAAGAGCAAGGAATATCGAATTCGTTTCTAAAGAAAAATTAGAAAAACTCAAAAATGACATTGAAAATGATACTCAACGTGACAAACAAGGAGAATGGGCTGTAACTAAGACAGGTGTAGATGAAAATTCTGCTAAAGAAATTCTTTATTTTTTCCAATATCAATTATTTAATTCTACAGCTCAAACCTCTAATCGGGAAGAATTTTTCCAATCTTTTTTTGATGCTTTTCCAATAGATGATGAAAAACAATCTGGCACATTTACCATAGAAATCCCCCCGAGACCAACCATTGATATTAGAGCAGAAGAAGATGGTGGTTACACAGTAACTTACAAACATACAACCCATCTAATAAGTCCTAGTGGAACAAAAAATCCTTTTAACATTATACAAGTTTTTAATGTAAAAGAAATGAAAGATCAGAAAACATATAGCGTTGAATTCAATCCTTCAGGATCCGAAATAGAAATAACAAGGGAAGATTGGGAAAAATTGGTAATTTCTGGCGAAGAAGCTTTTGAAAAATTTTCGACTATTTACAATACAGCTCACCCAAAAACTTCTAATAAAAAGATTAAAGATATATTAATGAAAGATCGCGAATCTTATATTAATGAAAACTTAAAAAATACTGAGAAGATAAATAGGTTGACAGCTGATTCAAATAGTACATGGACAATAAATATTAGCATCATACTAAATAGCCAAGAAATAGAAGAACTTGAAAGAGAAAAAATAGAAAACCAGCATAAAATAGATGAAATTCAAAATAATATTAACAAAATTGAGAAATTACCTTATTTCGGTTTTTTTCTTGTCTTGCTAAAAAATAAAGGTTTTCGTAATGAATTTGATCAATATAAGGATAATCCTTACATGTCACAACCAGTTGAGAGTATAGAAAAAGAATTTAGATGTCAAGAAACCAATCCCCCCCCCGTCTTGCAAGCAAAACATAGGCTTTCTAAAGCTTTAGAAGAAAATCTTTCCGTTTCAAAAGAAATTAAAGATTTTGATAAAATTTCAAATAACATCCAAAGACTAGGGAATAAAATAATCTCCCACCATTCTTTTGAGCCAACTGATATTGATTCCTTTGAAAAGTATATTATACAAATCTCACAAATTCAGGAACATATAAAAAATAAAAAATTTACTGAAGCAGATAATCTAATACAAAAAATCTTAAATGATACAGAGCCAGATAAATTTTCTTCACAAGAACGTTCTTCTGATAAGACGCGCACAACGCCAAAATCCTTGCCAAATAGCTCATATGTAGAATCTGATATAACTGCAAATACGGTGGGAAATTCTGATATAGACAAGACCCTAAATCAAGGATCCAGTGAAGGACAAGAACATATTTATTCCTACAAAAGAGAATTGTTCTTTGAACTAAGAAGAGTAGCTATAAAACTCAAAGAACTATCTTCACAAAGTTCCTCTCAATTTGAAAAAAAGGAAATTAAAATTAATAGTCCAAATGAAGCGAATGTTATGAGAGAGCTAAAATTAAACCGCATTTTGCCTATTACTACCAGAATGCTCTCCATTGCCAACAAGGACTTAGGCGGTTCTGATAGAAATGAAGCTTCTAAAGATTTTTTAGTTAAAAATTCCAACTTAATGAATAAATTCGCTATAGCAACGTCTGCAAATAAAATAAGCAATAACAATATATATATGGATTTTAAGCACAAGGATTTTTTCATACAAATTGTAAAGGATTTAAATCGCCTCAGCGGGGAGGGGGTAACCATTGGGGGCGAGTGTGATGTCATAAAATTATCTCAAAAACCAGATAATTTTGAAAGCTTAGGTACAAAATCAAATGCGGCCTACTGTATTGTAAATAATGAACTTTATTATTTTAACAAGGCTGAAAGTCAGGGTTTACTTGTATCTAGAGACAAACAAATTTTAAAAAAGTTGAACAAGCTAAATCCAAAACCGACGGATGCCCCTCGGACATTATTAAAATCAGAATTAGAAAAAATTAAAACTTTAACGTTACACGAACATTCTGATGATTCAATTGAAATCAGTGGGAATCTTCTATTATATCGCTCTCAAAGAAACTTCTTTGAAAAATACTATTTTTTTATTTCATCTTCTGAGCCTACTCTTGATTCTTTATCAATGAAAACAAACGCAGGATATATTATACATGACAATAAGCTCTATTATGCTGACAACTCACATCAAAAGATTGAAATTATTTCTAAAGATAAAGAAAAAATTGATCAATTGAGGAAGGAGTTTAAATTCGCAAATCAAAATGCTACTATATTATCTGATGATAATTTATCTTTTCTAGATCAACAGTTCCAACATAAGCGACCTGTCCCAAGGAATTTATTCATAGAGAGCATAAATGAACTAGCAAAACAAGCGAGCCAAGATCCCAACTTTGCGCTAGAACCAACAGAAAATAAATCAAAAAACTTGGAAACAACTATTTCAGACGAGGAGTTTCAAGCATTCCTGATTTCAATCAATCTTATTACCGGGGACCCAAGTAACCCTTTTTGTACTCCTACGTATTTACAAGGAGGGGTATGTCGGCCCTGGGAATACCTAACAGGCGCTCTCCATGAATCCTTAAATTTGTTAATGCGGCTGCCAGCAGGCAAGACAACTAAAATTTCAAAAATATACACTTCTTCGGGTGATTCGTATATCTCCGTGACGGTTAATTATCCTATTGAATATCAGACAACTTTTGATGGTATTGCTGATGCTAAGTATAATCAATTTTTCCCCGTCAAAGTACAAAGCGTATTTACAATAAAAAAACCCACGGATGGTCCTATAAAAGATGGCTTTCTAATGGAAACAGACCATTCTCAATCAAGAATAATAATAACAGAAGAGATGTGGGAACTACTAGAAAAAATTGCTATCTATAATGCAAATAAATTAAATGAAAAAACATTGGGATATATGCTCGATAAAGAAAATAAAAAAACGACCTATAAAACTATTATTCTCGGGATTCTTCCTTTTTTGAAAAACGAAGACATAAAAAACGACCTTATCCAATGGCATTGCTCTCTTCCTAAAACTCTCATTGCTGAAGTTGATGAAATAATCAAGCTTGCATTTTCAGAAAATGAATATAAAAAATATAAAAAAGAATTAAAGAAAAAAAACAAAGAAAATGTAGATAAAAGTGAATACAAAGCATTTGATGCAGCCTATGAATGCTTAAACACCCTCTCCACTCTTAACGAAACATTAGATAAAAAAATCGCAACTCGGGAAGAAGAGCTCAAAAATATCGAAAAAAAATCTGCTTTAGTTTTTGAGACAGAAGACAAATTCAGCCAAAATTTAATTGAAACAGAAATACAAAATATACAACATAAAATAGAAATAAAAAGTGATTTAAATACCTTAAAATATAAAAGTGAGACGGCTGTTCCACTAAGAAAACTAATAATCAATACCTACAGAAGTTTACTCGATGATAAGCAATTAAAAGATGAGGATTATAATGATTTTATTGTGCTCATCAACAGTGTAGATCGATTTGTTAAAAATCCTTTAGAAAATAACAGGCTAAACTTAAAAAAACATAATGACAAAATTAAGAAAAATAAAAAATTCGAAAAACTATTTTCCGGCATAAAAAATCTAATAGAACACGATACTGCTTACGTTGATATTGTTTATAAACATCAACAGGCAATCGCGCAGCTTCAATTCAAAGAAAATACTTATAACAATAGCCAATTAAAAAAATACATTGAAGAAATCATTTCGTTAACACCCTCTCTCAACTCACTTAAACTAATAAAAATGGCTGATGCAATTTGTGTTTTGCTAGAATCCAGAAATCAAAACTCTTGCATCTGACTTAATGTCACAAAAAATAAATCCAAATACATATATTCATAATAACTCAGATAAAATTTTAATGATTGCTAATTCGAGTAAAAATAATAATTCTGAAGCAAAATCAAAAACTCTCGAAACAAAAGAATCAGAATCACCAGTTGATGAAGCTGTCGAAGAACACTCGGACCTATTACTAACAAGAGATCCAAAACATATCACAAAGATAATGAATGTATTAGGCTTACAAAAAGAATTTAAGAACAAAAAACTTGCCTTAACCGTTGATCGAATAGACCATGCTAAAATCAATTCTTTAAAAAAATACACAGATATTTCGGTTGATAAAGATACCGTTCAAAAAGAACTTGATCAAGCTATTCAAATTGAAAGTACAATAATTGAATCAGAAGCAGCAGAATTAGTGTTAAGTCAACATAAAAATGACCGCGCGTCTAAAGAAAAAGTAATAAACTTAATCAATGAAAAAGAAACAGAAATTACAAAGAACTATCCTGACACTCATGATTATCTTACAGGCAAATATAATGAAGATAAGGCACTTGGTCTACGACTAGTGCAATTGGAAGAAATAAAAGAAATATGCATAGGAATAAAAAACCTTGACCAAATTACCAATAATGGCACTAATATTTCTTCAATTCAAATATCAGACATCCAAAAATTAGATGAAATGATAAAAAATATGATTATAATAACTTCTCAAAATGAACAACTAAAACTTTTTTTTAATACTAAACTTATCCATTATAAACCCTATTTTAAAAATTACATTAACAATGAAATAACCCGTTTAAAGGAATTAGCGGATGACAAAGAAATTAATCTTGACCAACTAAAAACGCTACAAAAACAAATATCAGTAGTTGAACTTTCTGAACAAAAATCATTATTATCAAGCCTAGATGAAATTACTACAAAACAGAAGTTATTTAAGTCATTGAGTAACCAAATAACCTTATTAGAAAATCTTACTAATAAAGAAACAATTCACATTGAAAGTCTCACAACACTTCAATCTGACATTACAACTTCCGATATTTCATCTTCCCAAAAAATGAATTTAACAAACAGGATTAAAACTCTCGAAAACGCACGCGAGACAGAACTCAAGCAGATTGAAGAAAGGCGGCGAGCATTAGAAGAACAGCAATACGCACACCAAACAAAACGGGCGCCCATTAAATGGAAAACTCTACAGGAAGCTGAAGATGAGGAGAAAAGTAAGATCAAGGATGAAAAAAAATCAGCTGAAGATCGTAAGAAAGATCAAGATTATAAGAAACATCTAGCTGACAAAGAAGGCATACTAGATAAAATAAAACCAACTGTATTCCATTACCACAAGAAACCGTCCCGTAAAGCTAATGTTATGATAAACATATACAATCAATTTAATTTGATTACATTTTTAAGCCCAAAAGATCAGATTAAAAACCTTGAAAAATATATATGTAGCCATGAAAATGATTTTCAGGGTCAGCAATTCAAAGAGCAATTACAAAAAATAATTAATTTTCTAAGAGCACATCCTAATTATCCTAAAGACAATTTCTCTTCTTCTTCTGAAGCCGGACAACAAACACGTCGTCCTAACTTAGTTCAACACATGTTGGAGTCAGACCCCATCACTCTACAAGAGTTAGAACGTCTCACCATGGGGGAAGAAGACGAACAAGATGTTGACTCAAAGAGCACGGAGTCAATGTCAACCCACACAGCGGACATTAGTGCTGTTAAAAAATACTCTGATGAAACATCGAAGCAAAAACTCGAAATATCAGAAATGTTACAAAAGATCCCCACTGATAGCAAGCATGCTGACCTTACTGGTTTAAGTAAGTTATTAGAAGATCTGGATCGATCAAAAGAAGATGCTGCTCTACAATCAATTAAACCGGCATTAGTCGATCTATTCAACAAAATTCCCAGAGGTCAAAAGATCGAAGGTCTCGGTGTTATTAACAAACTTAATGAGCTTAATGGAACATTAAATAGTATTCTTCCTATTAAATATTCAAATTTAGCACAAGGGATCATAACAATTCTTCGAACTGCCACTCACTTAGTTCAAAATCAGATTAAAACGGTTGATTTAAAAGTCCCCAATAAAAATCAAAAAGCATCAGACGAGAGGGAAAAAGAGAAAACGTTGTCAGATATTAAATTTTACTCTAATCAAGGTTATAAATTTGATGAAAAAGCAGCATTGCAATTTGCAATGCTCCTAGAGCCGTATGAAAAAATCGAAGCACGAGATTATAACGTGCATCCAATATTGGCGTTTGCAATAGCGAATCCTTTACACGATCAAAGTAGTGATCACCTTACGCCTAAAGAAAGAGCAAAAAAATATTTTAACGATAAAATTGATTTAGTTAAAAAGAAACGAGGTATCCCTCCAATTACTGAAAAAGACTTCGAAGAGTTTACCTTTACCCAAGAATCTGAAACGCGGACATATGGCCAAATAAGACAAGAATATGCTTATTTGCGAAAAGAACGTTTAAATATAATAAATAAATACAAAGCTGAATTAGCAAAATTAGATGGTTCCAATCCAAATAATAAGGTACCCATTAGAAGACTTCATGATAAAATTGATGAATTAGAAATACAACACTTTCAAACTCGGAGAGATTTTTTATTAGATTCAGGGGAGCTGCAATTTACAGGAAATAAGGAGATTCAACAAGATGCGACATTAATTTCGAATACGATTGATAGTTTTTTTAAAACGCTTGATAAAAAAGAACAAGAAGAAATCATGCGTGCTACTGTTGAAGATCTCCATCAAGAGATTCGGAATTTAAATATTGGAGACAGTGGACTTGTTGGAACAACCTTGAACGTAACAATAGTTTGGCATGATGAAAAAAATGTAGCACACATTCGATGTATTAATGCAGGTGATAGTCGTTCATTTTATAGCATACTCAATGAAGAAGCCAAAGAAAAATTTAAGGAAACTAAAAGAATTAATACTGATTTAATAGACCCAATAAAGGGTTATGAATCGATTGGTCTAGAAGCCCGCCCCCCTTCAACGCATTTTTATAATTATGATATTCCACTTTCAGAAAATCAAAAACTTCTCACTATTGTATCGTCTGATGGAGTATTTCAACGTATTGAAGATAAAGACGATGAGCAACAGACACAAAAAGAAATCAATCTTATCAATCAATCTTTAGACAAAAGTTTTGATGGAGCAAACCTCAACTTAAGAAAATTTAGCTTAAACTTGGCTCAGACTGGTTACGAAGGTGATAAAGATAGACCAGGTTCCATTGACAATATTGCAATAGCACCTCTCATAGGCGACGGCATAGTAGTTGTCGCTGATGCACATGGTCAAAAAGGTGAGAAAATCTCTCAATATGTTGCAAAACATTTTTCTCGAATTCTCCAAGAAAATCTTAGAAAAAATAAAAATTTTATAAAAACTCAACTTACTCAAGAGCAAACGAGAGAAAATTTTATTAGAACACCGCGAACATATCAGGAAGATCAAAATATCAGAAGACTTATTAATCAACTTAAAGAAACTGATCCTGAACTTGTTAATCTTTATTGGACACACAGAAAAAAAATAGAAGGCGTTTCTTTAGGAACACCACTCATTACCGGAGGAGTTGTTGTAGGGCCTATTGCAGGCGCCGCTACAGGCTTTGGTCTGCTTACTGCTGCATCTTTTGGTCTTGCCCCTGTAACATTTGGAGCATCTTTAATACCCTTAATAGCTATTGGAATAGGAGCAGCTGCGGGATTTCTTTTTAGTGGGGCTTATTATCTTTATCAGAAGTATTCTAGAATTCCCAATGATTATGAATTGGCTAAAACTCAATATGAACTTGTAAAAAATAAGCCACATTATCCTAACTTACCACAAGGTGATCTGCAAAATACACAATCTGATTCCATAAAGTTGAACTCAAACACTATAGTAATAGATAAATTAAGCAAAAGTTTAGAAAAAGATCAAGAAGAGCACGAAAATGAAGCCCCCTCAGCATCTATAAGACCTACTACTACCTCCACCGAAAATAAAGACGAAACAAAGAAAAACCCATTTCCCTTTGACCTCAGCAAAGGAATCAGTCCCGCGCGCACAGTAACTACTGATTTGAATAGATATATTAAAAGTGCATTTGAAAACAAAGACATGATATTTATTAATAGTAAATCATTACGAGACTACGAACCATTCAGTAAAATAAAAAATTCCGAAGCTGTTTTCACTGATAACATTAAAGACGAGGATATGAAAGATAATGAAATTTATATAGTAGTTAGTGAAAATAAGGAAAATAAGTTAACTTATATAACTTATAAAATGAAATTCGGCCCTAATCCTGAAGATATTTTAACTCGGACACAGGATGTGGCAGGGTTAGAAGAAATTTTTTATTCAAAACAAAGAATGTCTCATCAGTCTTCTACAACCAACTTTACACTTACAGAAGCATTAAATGGAAAAAATCCAGAAAAGATTAAACCATTTTTACAGACAATAGTAACCCAAGAATATTTCCAGGACGATAAGCAAGCCTCTACATTCATAAAGAATGTACTCTTGAGAGATGTTGATAAAGCACAATTAAATGAAGAAGTTGTAATAAACACTGGGAAAATAATTGGACAATCAGATTTATCAGATGGCCTAAAACAAAAATTGAATGCCCGAATTTTGGCAAATCTTGACGTTGAATATAAAACTCTTGAAGCTGAATTTAAAACAAAAGAAGAAGAATATAAGAAACTTTCCATCCTTGATAAACTCCGTAAAGAAAAACCTACAGAACCTGAACGCATGACACAAATGTTAGCTGATAAAGACTCTACATCTACTGTGAATTTAATCCCAACAAAAGAAGGATTTCAGGCCGAAATAAATCTTCCTACTACTATACAAATAGAAAAAATGAGCGATGTTAATGTTAATGCCCCGAAAGGCACTCGACAAGATAAGGTTACTATTAAGGCTTCCTTAAAAATAGATGTACTTAATCCTAGAGAACTTAAGGATAATAAAGGCAATATATTTCTAAATTGCCCAACAATTAGTGTGAAAGATCAGGACATTTCCTATGTGAAAAATAATCCACAAATTAAAAAATTAATTGAAAATGAACCTCCTTCGCAGGATGTCGTTCGTGATTCCAGACTGACGAGTCAAACCCAAAACCGATAGAACCAATGGGGTCAAGTCTTGATCTTTGATATTTAAAACAAAACCGCATAATTTGACCCTATTAGCCGTGAGAAAGTTCACAGAGCACTTATGCTTGTATATTTTATGAAAAAATATGGCTTACGTTAGTATTGCTCAAAAAACCAAATGGGGTCAAGTCTTGATCTTTGATATTAAGAAAACCCCATATTTTTGACCCTATCGGTCCGTGAGACGGAACCGTTTTATATTTTGTTCTTAAGCTTAACTAGGATGTCTTTAGATAAGCCGGTAAACCTACTGATTTTATCTAGTGATTCATTGTTTTTCAGCATATTAATAGCTATCATTTCGATACCTTCAACTCTGCCTTCAGCGTACTTATCAATCATAAGTGTTTTTTCACGTCTGACACTATCCCAATAGGATTCATACACTTCTAATTCACCAGGTGTATAAGCTGATTCTTCTGCAAGCTGAATAGCCTGAGCTATTTCAGGTACACCAAGCAGCTCCTTCGAAACAGTTGTGGTTTTTTCATCGATTTCACGCAAAAACCGCAACCACAATAGTCTTAGTTTTTTTTCATCTGGTGAATGAACTGGGAACTTAGATAACTCAATAAAAACTAATTGCAAATGTTCAATGACATCACTCTCCAAATGTCCCTTTTTAACTAACCGATAATGGTGATACCAATCAGGGCTTGTTTTTTCATAAATTTCTGCAACCATTCCCAAACCATAAACGGGTTGGAGAAATCGGTAGTCTGCACCTTTTTCCAGTTGTTTTACGAAAGCTTGACTTGTCCCAAATAACAAACGTTGCCTGAAACTGTCAGTCCAATTCATTTGCATTTCAACAATAAAAATTCGCCCTTCTGCGTCTTTACATTTTACATCAGCAATCGTTCGTTTAAATTCAGGTATAAGTGGAACTTGTTCAGTGGGTAGATAAGATAATTCTACAATAGAGCCATTGGGTGCTAATGGAAGTACTGCATTTAAAAAACTTATTAATAAGGTGGGATGCTCACCAAATATTTTCTTAAATACGATATCCGCTTTTGGATCAAGATATTTTGACATAGTTTTATTTTTTTCCTGCTAATGTGTAATGAAAAAGTATATTTTTCATGGCAACATTTTACCAAAAAATCATATTTTATGCTAATTATGTTAATTGACACCCGATACGCCCCCTCGATTGTCTGCTATTAAAAATGTGAACGAGGAGAAATGGGGTCAAGTCTTGACATTTGATATTGACCCTTATAAACTCCGTACAGAACAGACCCTTATTTAAGAATTGAATATTTCTAGATACGGGCATCTTACATTTACATATTTATGGCTATGTAATATTATAAGGACATATCTTTTAATGAAATTAATTATTGATACTTCGGTCATCATAGCTGTAATAGCAAATGAACCAATAAAAAAGAAATTAATAAAGCTTACAAAAGGGGCTGAATTATTAGCGCCGAAATCTGTGCATTGGGAAATTGGCAACGCCTTTTCTGCTATGCTTAAAAGAAAAAGAATAGAGATATCAAAGGCAATTAAAGCAATTCAGCTTTATGACTCAATACCAATCACATTTGTCGATGTTGATCTTTATTAATAGCTGATAAGCTAAATATATATGCTTATGATGCGTATTTAATTTCATGCTCATTAAAAAATCACTCTCCTCTTATTACGTTGGATAATGGTTTAATTGAAGCAGCTAAAAATTTTGGTGTTAACATCGTGGAGATTGAGTAATGACAACGATATATAGTTATGAAAAAGCTAAAAAAAGTTTTGATCTTGTATTTAAAAAAGCAACTCTTGATGGTAAAGTTGCAATTCGTAAAGACAATAAACTTTATATATTAATGCCAGCATCAAAAAATGCTTCTCCTTTAGATATAGAAGGAGTCGACCTCGGTATTTCGTCAAAAGATATTATCGATTTTATACATGAAAGTAGAAGGGTTAAATAACCCGTGTTGTTAACCATCAGACACTCCACATGAGCAGACCCTTAAGAATTGAATATCCCTACGCCTGGTACCACGTCATGAACCGTGGGTTAGGCCGTCGTCATATTTTTGATAATGACGCACATTATCGAATTTTTATCGATCTTTTATCAGATTTGCATCAACAATTTAAGGTTGAAATCCATGCTTATTGTTTGATGAATAATCATTATCATTTAATTTTACATACGCCAGAAGGAAATTTAAGTCGAGCCATGCGTCATTTAAATGGTTTATACACCCAAAAATACAACCGATCAGTTAGCAGAGATGGACCATTGTTCCGAGGACGCTATAAATCCATATTAATTGAAGCAGATCATTATTTATTGCAGCTTAATCGTTATATTCATCTAAATCCTCTCGCAGCAAAGTTGGTCGAAAAACCCGAACAATTTCAATGGAGCAGTTACAAAGCGTATGTAAAAGCAGTACAAAAACCCGTATGGTTATTCTGTGATGAAGTATTATCACAATTTCGATCAATGAAAGATTATAAAAATTACATTAAAGAAGGAATGAATTCAGAAATAGCGAATTTATTTGATCAACCACAATTACCCAGTGTTTTAGGTAGTAAAGAATTCATTGCAAATATACGCTCTCAAATCAAACAAACGCATTTAATCGATCCTGAAATTACAGGAACTAAAAATATCACTAAAAAATATGCCAATATTGACGCTTTGATTGCAGATATTGCTAAACATTATCAAGTGAAAGTTCATCAGATAAAATGTCGCGGTCATCGTTATCAAGAAAATCGATTAAAAAAAATCGCGATTTATCTAGCAGGAAGACACCTTGGATATACCAATAAAGAGATCGCTAAAACATTTGGTAATATCAGTGATTCTGCTGTATCACGATTTAAAACAATGATAGATGTACTTAAGAAAAAAGATCAAATACTTCGCACAGAAATCGAAAAACTTTTATTAAAATTACAACCAATATCAAACATCAAGGATTGACCCCATCTACTTCATCTCAGAATTTAATATTTCTCTGATAAGTTTAGGCTTTTTTGCAATACAAATTAAATAAGCAAGCACTGTTGTATCAGGAAATCTTTTTTTCTGTTCCCAATTTCTTAATGTCTCTAATTTGATGTGATATTGTATAGAGAATTGTATTTGCGTCATCCCAAGTTTTCTCCGCATCGCAGCAATATTAACTTTTGGACGAACGATTTTACCATTTTCTTTACTAGCAAGTGCTTCTCTAACAGCATCAACAAGTTCCCGCCCAAGTGATTTTTCTTTCATATTATAAATCCTCTAAATATTTTGCGATTAACTGTGGTATTGTTCTTTTTAATTCATTACGTTCATATTGAGTAATATTTTCTTTTTCATTTTTCGCATACAGTGTAATAAGTAATATCAAAACTGCATTGGTATAATGATAAAGTATTCTAACACCTCCACGTTTACCTTTATCGTTTTTTCCCGTTTTCTAGCGTAATTTTCTCACACCGCTCGTGCCTGGAATCAAATCTCCTTTGGTTGGATAAGATTCGAGAAACTCTAATAAATCGTCTAACGCTTCATTCGTCAGAAGTTTTTGTGCTTTTCTTTCAAAAGCCGGTGTCATTTTTATGATTAAATCATCCATCACTTAATTATAGGCCAATGAACGACTTATGGCAAGGGGTCATATATTTTATTAAGTTTAACTAGGATGTCTTTACGGGTCTCCCAACGGGGTCTTGATCTTAAAACGCGCTTGACAAAAACACTTAACAATACCTAAAATAGTACTATATTAAGTACTTTATTTAGGCTAAATTATGAATACATTACCTGCAACAGAAATTAAGCGTAGAGGCGTTGCTGCAATTGATGAAGGTATCAAAAAAGGACCTGTGCATATTATAAAAAACAACCATTTGAAATACGTAGTTCTCAGAGAAGAAGACTATGCAAAATTATTAGAGAAATCATCACAAAATGCTTCTGCTGTGAGCCTGTCAGAAATGTTAAAAGATCGACCCTGGGAAGGTAAAGCTAAAAAAACAGCTATAAAAAAACAAATAAAAAAAGAACGTGAGAGTTGGGGAAAATGATCATATTTTTAGACGCCTGCGCAATTATTTATTGGGTTGAATTAGTCAATCCTTACTATCAACAATTTTCTAAAAAAATTGGTAAAATCAAAAAAAACTATAGCCATGTGACATTTGCTGCCTCCGAATTAAGCTTGCTAGAATGTCGCATTAAGCCTCTTCGTGAAAATAATGATATTGCGCTATCGCATTATCAAGTTTTTTTTAATGCATCTGATTTAACACTCATCCCCTTAAATCGTTCTGTTATAGAATTGGCATCTCATTTACGTGTTCAATTTAATTTAGCAACCTCGGATGCTCTACAAGCCGCTTCTGCCTTATCACTTTCTGAAGAAATCATTTTCGTATCTGGTGATACCTGTTTTAAAAAAATCCCTGGCTTAAAGGTCGAAATAATATAATTTGATGTAGTGCTATATCACGACTATTTTCCATAATCGGCAACTCTGTCGCCGAAATTAGACCTAATCGGCGACAGTGTTGCTGTCAATAGTAATCATGACTATGTTCATTTCGAGTGCATATCAAAATACCAATTAATCAATAAGTTATAAGTGATTGGATAATAACATTTTTTATTAACATGATCAAAATATGTTATAATAATCATTAATTGATCAATATATTTTTCTGGAATGACACGGCATATCAAACGAGGAAATTATGACCGCTGAGAGAAAAAAACCAAATCAGCCCTCTGCAAGAGAGCCTATCTTACGTATTATTGCCATTCAAAATGAAGAGCAACTAGAAAGCAAACGCTTGAAAAATAATAATAATGCTAACACGACGCCCTTTGCAGAACTTTCTCCTAAAGAACAAATCGATCAACTCACGTTATGTATTGAACAAATTTGTATTCAAGCGAATGATCAATTCCCCAATGATAAATGTATGATTACTTGGAATGAAGCGCTATTACATAACAAAGGGGCTAAACCAAATATTTTCGAAAAAGGATTGGCGATCGATGAAATAGATGAAAAATATTTTATAGAAAAAATGCATCACTTGACCCGTTTATATCCTCAAGTGTCCATCATCGGACAAGTTTCATCAAGGCAAGTTTGTGATATGAGAATGCTTGATGAGGTCGAATCCCACTACAATTCACCGCAATTGCTGGAAGTCGCGGGATCAGAAACAAAAGATAATCCGCAGATTGAACAACACAAAAAAGTTATTCAAAAGATAAGAAATTCTGAAGCAAAGAATTTTTTAAGAGTGACGAATAGAATGTATTTTTTTGAAAAGGATAATGATCCACAAATCCACACGAAAATCACACCTAATAATGAAATCAATCCTCACCCACAAAATGGCATGTTTGAAGTGTATGACCCAGAACCCAAACATGCGAATAATATGTTTGTGACGGAGTCAGGTACCAAAATTTTTGTGCAAACCTGTAGAGAACACGCAAGTGAAATAAAAAAATCATCCGCTCACTCCCCTGATGTACATCTCATATTATCCGATGGGATTGGCATTAATTTAGATTCACTTCATGCGCCAAATGTTATTCATGTAGATAGTCGAATCGCGCCTAATCATATTCAACAAACGTCTCTGCTGCCACAAGATATTTTATTAGACGCGGTACCACTTAAAGGTAAACTAAATTTCGACAATCCTATAAAACCGATGATTGATCCATTTGAAATCAGAGTGATCAATGCCATTCAAACTTTATTGGATGAAAAAAAGGATCAAGATTTAGAAACCTTACTCAACGATTTTAAAACAAATAATCGTAAAACAATATCCACCGTTGCAGTATGTGAATTTTTGAAAGATAGAATATTAAAACTTGATCCTCCTAAACGAGAGTTATTTGATCGAATCATGGATGATATCGATAGTGAAATGGCAGAGGCAAATCAATATTTGGATTTGATGAATTTAGAACAAAAATCGGAATTAAAAGAATCACAAACAGAAGAAGATATTGAGAAGAGAAAACTTAAAGTAGATTCCGTATTGCGACCGCATTTAAGATTGGTGCCACAACGAGAACAAATGTCTAATGAAGCAATGATGTTAAGCTTTAAAGATAAATTAGGTAATTATGAACTCGAAGATAAAAAATTGGATGATATTATAGAAGATGTTTCAGATGAACTTTATAAAGATTGTGAAGAAAAATCTGGGACAGATGCGAGAAAGTTATTTCTCGAGAAATTAGCAGAAGTATTAAAAGATCACCCAGATAAAGAACCTTCAACCGACCCTATTAAACTGAAAAAATTACTAGGAAAGGAAGGACTTAAATTATATAAACGCGCCATTCAAGAAGAATACCAAAGTCGGGAATTTAGGAAGGCAGTATTTATTGCATCCACCAAGCATTTTAAAGGACCGAGTTGGAAGGACAAAATGATATTGTGGATTGGCGGGCCTTCGGCTTCCGGAAAAAGTTTTGCGCGCGACGGACTCGTGCAAATGGCCTCCCATCAAATGGAAAAAAATGCGGATGATAAAGGAAATTATGTCGTATCAGTCGATGGCGGCGTTGAGCGCGAAGTTTCGGAAGTACGTCAATTACTTTTACAAGTGGCATTAAGTAAAGGTTACCAGGGAATAAAAGATTTAGATAAACAAACGAAATTTAAAAATAAAAATAACAAAAGCAAAAAAATAAAATCTTATATCGAAAAAGCGGCAAAAAAACGCAGAGATTTACATATGGCGATTCCTGCTACGTTCACCAATTTAACGATTGGTCGAATCAGAGCATATTCCGCGATGGACAATGTGCAACAAATATTTAGTCGAATTGTGGGTGGAAAAACACAGGCTGAGCATGCGCGATTTAGAAAAACTGTCGAACGTTTAGGAAATGAACGCGCATGGTATAGAGGCGTATTTGGCAAAATCCTCTTTAATAATCGAAGAATCGGTTGTGAATCGAAAAAATATTCTAAAAAGAACTTTGCCGATGGCGTCAGATGTTCTGGCTTTGCAAGACATATTTACCGATTATGTCAAAGTATCTATGGAAAGAAAATTTTGGATTACACCACCACCAATGATTTAGTCTTTTTAAGAAATGTAGATAATCTCGGGGTTTGGGAATCTTCTGAACCCACTTACAACGGTAATGATCCCGTGGTTCGCATCAGTGAACGAGGGATGAAGACATGGAACCAAGTAAAAAATAAGTATCCTAATTTAGAAACCTGGTGGAAAACGCATCAAAACGATCCTATTTATTCATCCGCTATTGTTGATCAAGATTTAGGAAGCGCAACAACGGAAGAAGAACTTGAAAACCATCCCTTTTATATGAAGCATAAAGATGCAGATCATGAAGAAATTCGCAAATTTGCGCTTTTACTGTTGTCACATTTGCTAGTCACTTATGGAGATCATCCACCAGAACTACTTGAAAAATTAAATGCTGCTGTCCAAAGAAATTTATCACATCCATCTGAAACCACAAATTTATTACTTTTATGTGATGAACTTTATAACCACCTCATTCTGGATAAAGAAATTAGTCCTGCGAGAATGAATGTTTTGAAACAAGAATGCGCCTTAGCAGAAACGATTGCAATGGAAAATGTTCTCGAGGCTAAAATTAAAGAACTTAAATCCTCTGACTCCGCAACCAGGCGCATTCAATTTCAATTAGATGAAAAAGAGATAAAAGCGGAACTTCACGGAAAATTAGCTGAATTACAGGATAGATTTGGTCTTACTGTTTTTCGTCAAGAAAATTTTTCTAAACTCGATCCAGAAATAAGAAATCAAGCATCTGAACATCATGTATCAACAATATTTAAAGTATCGAAAGGAAAAGCAAAAGGTGCTGTTTTTGCTGATAAACTTAGCAAAGAAAACTATCTTGTCTATGGGGTCAAAAATGCTGAAATCAAAGGAATATATGAACAAGCTTACATTATGTTAAAATTATTTACTGCAAACCAAGGTTATAAAACACCTGTCTATATTTTAGAATCACGCAATTTAGAACTGAAGCGCGCGCTTACCGTGATTGGAAAAGCCAATGATTTGACGTTACGAGATGCGAATGGAAAGGAATTGATTTTCGATGCGAAAGCGAGCGAAGAAGTAAAAGATTTTCAAGCTGCGCATCCAGAGTATCTTGATTTGAATGTCCAACGTGCGAGAGAAATGGACCGAAGTGTTAAAGGTTGGTATGAAAGAGTCGATGAAGTGTTACAATTAGATAAATTAAATACTTTAGAAAAATTAGAAAATGCAGAGGCACACTTAAAAGAGAATATTGAAACAGGCAAAGCGTTGGCGAGCAATATCCATCTATCGCAACATGATAGATTACTGGTAAGTACTAAAGTGAGAGACATTGAAGAAAAACTTGAAAAAGTGAGAACAAAGATGACTGAATTAGCAGAGGAACCGTTGCCTAGCTTAGCAGCACATTCATCGGAAAAAAATTGGTATAATCGATTTAAATAAAGAGGGAAAGAATATGGCACTCAATAATCTTAACCCCCGATCTCAATGGAGTTCATCATTGAGCTATCTTATCGTGATGATTGGGGTTGTGGTCGGTCTTGCGAATGTCATTCAATTCCCTTACTTAGTTTCACAATATGGTGGTTTATTCGTTCTTTTTTATATTATTTTTGAATTAATCATTAGTCTTCCTTTACTTTTTGTTGAATTATCCATTGGACGGCGAGGAAAACAAAATCCCGTCGGTGCGATCGATATTTTGTGTTTGGAATCAGGCGCTAGTCGGCGCTGGCGGTATCTTGGTTGGTTATGTTTTATTGTGAGCTTTTTTACGTTATCTTACTATACCGTACAAGCAGCTTTTCCGCTGAGTTATTTTTTGGGTTCGTTGAATATTATTTCCCTATACGGGCCTGATACACCTGTGACTGTCGCTCTGCATGGCATGTCGAATTTTCTACCCATTGAAATTTGCTTTTTATTCTTTTTATTTGCCACCATGTTGGTCATTGCTCGAGGCATTAATCGAGGACTCGAAAAAATTTCCTGGATCTGTGTGCCAATGTTTCTATTCATTTTAGTCATTTTAGCAGTTTATATGGCTTTTACAGGAAATTTTGCGAACTCTTTAAAAATGTTATTTACTTCACATCCTGGGCATTCCATCTTTATGGTGATGATTGCCGCAATGGGTTATGCATTTTTTACCTTAAATGTTGGGATGGGTTGTATGATTGTGTATGGATCCTACTTACCTTATGCAGCTTCTTTTCGTCAATCAACCATTATTATCGCAATCGTTGATGCGGTAAGTTCATTATTGGCTTATTTTATTATTTTTCCTTTAATGTTGAATTCTCCTTCTTTTGTGGATCATTTAACAAACCATAATGTGATTTATTTATTTTCCGGGGTTAAAAATGGATTTATTATCGCGGCATTATTTTTCTTTGCGGCAGTCATTGCGGGTTGGACGAGTACGATTGCAATGGCAGAAACTGCTGCCATCACTATGATTGAACGTTTTGGAATAACACGTTTACGCGCAACAATTATCTTATTTATTGGATCAGCGCTGCTCGGTACTTTTGCTGCTTTAACACATACCAGCTGGATGAATGTCATGATAACAGATTCTTTACCATTGATCGGTATTCTTAGAGATTTCACAGGGACGATTTTGGTACCGATTTCAGCTTTAGGTATTGCAATTTTTGCCGGGTGGGTTGTTAAGAAAAATATTTTCAAATCCGAATTGAGATTCTCCCCTTTTATTTGGCAGTGTTGGTATTTTCTCGTTAAATATGTTGCGCCGTTATTAATTCTTTTTCTTCTTTTATCGATTATTTTTATTTAATATTCCAGTTTTCAATATTGAGCTTATTCATTCTATTGAAATGTCTCGTGTTATTCGTTATAAGCGTCATTTTATGTTTTATGGTAATACTTGCAATCATTAAATCTAAATCTGCAATGATATTCCCCTCTTGCTTCAGCTTTGCTTTATTCTCAGCAAATATAACGGATGATTCTTCACAAAAAGGAAGTATTTTGATGGTAGTGAAAAATTTTTGAATTTTTTCTATATTTTCCTTTTTTTTAATTGAATTAAATGCCCCAAATAACAATTCCGCATGATTAATGATAGTAGTGAATAAATGCGTCATCGGCATTTTACTCATATGAAGAATGACTTTTTCATTGCCTTTTAAGAAATAAATTAATGTATCGGTACCTAATATATATTTCATAAATCGATATCAATATCTTTATTCACTTTACTAGATTGAATATTTTTTAATAATAAATCAGCTTCTTCATCATTTAAAATACCTGCAAAATCGAAAATTTCACCTCGTGGAAATAAGACTTTTTTGGCGTATAATTGCAAAGCTTCTTCAATGATAGCGGTTTTTGATGTATGCATTTTATCTTCCAGCATGGATAATGCTGTAATAGCCTGATGACTTAACCTAAAATTCACCACTTGTTTCATTTTGACCTCCAGATGTATATACAAATTATAGCATATTTAAAATTATCGTAAATACATCTTGACGCTTTACATTGATGACTAAAAAGTATATTGTTGTATAATATTCAACAACATTAATAAAACAGTACTTTTTTTGATCAAAATTTAATCAATTTTGCTGTAAAACGGGGTAAACGAAGGATGAGCGCGTCACATACACTGATAGAAACCAAATCATCTACCCCTGAATACGTTACGCTACCTATTACTTATGAATTTATCGCGCATCTCCTTTCAGCATGGGATGAAAAACAATATGGTGGTTACGTTACAGATCGAATATTGACATTAGAAAAACAAACAAAGCTAAAAACACAAATGAAGGATATGAAACTTTTCACGGATGAAAAAGAAGAATTTTCAGGCGACGAAACATTCAAAAAAAATAAAATAACATTATTAAAAGACTTCCGTAGAGGAGTAACTTACGAATTTGATGGAATTTCAAAACGTGCTGAAGATCTATATATCGATTTAATGAAAAAAAACCCTCTCCCAGCCGGCTTCTCAGAAGATGAAATATTTTTGCTTTTTATAATAAATCATTATCTCGGAGATGAGGCCACTCAAGATGGCTTGAGTAAGGCCGTGATGAATATAAATATTTTTTTTGGATCCTATTATGCTTTAGGAGTTGAGCCGTTAGTGAGTACCATACGTATTTCACATTCAAAAGAGGGAAATTTAACAATACAGTGGGAATTTACGTGCCCTCTTAAAGTACTCACAGGTAACTCGTTGGGTGAAGATATCTACTATAATATGGAAGTTAAACACGAATCTCATATTATTAAAAACACGAATAATGGCAGTTATACATTTATCCCAAATGAAAAAAATTCTTTTGTAAAAATAAGCATAGAAGCTTGGCATAAAATCATCGAAAAATCATATGCATGGTTAACTGAACTCATTAAAACAAAAAACTCAGATTTACTGAAGGATCAATTTAAACTTGGCGCTATATATATGCTACTTCCTGTTTTACAAGATCGTTCCTTTAGGAAAAAATTTATTGAAGATTTTTATTTAAAACAACCTAAAGAAACGCAAACACAAATTGATGAAATGATAGATAAATGTTTACCCGAAAGTTTAGTCAATTCATTTAAAAAGAGCCTTCCCATCAGCAAAGGAACTGCGCTAGCAGGCGTCTTATCTTTCAGTGGTTTTACAGGCGGATTAATGTATGCCGGTTTTATCGGCGCAATTCCTGGTGCAGCTGGGGGTCCCGTCGGCTTAGCGTTAGGTGCACTGACAGGGATAGTGACATGGAGCGTTTGTTTCTTTTTAACTGCCGCAGTTTATCATTTAGGTTCTTTCGTGTGGCGTGGAATAAAATCTCTTTTCAAATCAGATAAAACGCCGAAGAAGGATGAGGATGAGCCAGAAGAAAAATTCAGTCAATCACGCTATTTTCGAACGTCTAGCCATACTTCTTCTTTTATAAAAACCGTGTCATCACCTAAAACGACGAATTCCCAAAAAACTACGCCTCCTACCGCTGATCATATGCCTATCTCTCCTACTAGTGACCCTGATAAAATTTTATCTCCAAGTAGAAGATCACGAAACGGCTTTTAAATATGGGAATAAATATTCATACGGAATCTTTTTAAAAAATATACAAGATAATCAATAAGTTATAAAAAAAATTTTATTAAATATGTGCTATACTTAATGAAAGTATTAGAACGAGGAGACGCTATGCTATGTTGCATCAATTTTTACAAGATCGACTCGATAGCCAAAATAATCAAGTGCTTATCATTGGAGAAGATCACGTAACCGGAGGCGCCCATCAAGCGCTGGCAACTGAAATCAAAAAAATTAACAAAAATGGTAAAAAAATAATTTTTCTCACGGAATTTTTACCCCGTCTACAAGGAAAAGAAGGGAAAGAAATTCCTTACGAAATGACTGATTTAAAAAAAACAATGGAACATGAAATGGTTATCACACAACAATTATTTAGCTTTCTTCTCTCTCAAGGTGTTGAAATATATGGGATAGAATCTAAAATAACTGCACCGACAACACATTTTGTTTCCCAAGATAAAGAATCTTTATATCAAGAAGTTCAAAAAGAACATCCCTATCTCTTGGAAAATAAAGATCAAAAAGCAAAGATTGATCGTCTTTTTGAAGATGAAAGCCTGCCATTCAAAGACTTTTCTAATCTATTTAATTCAATTTATAGTTTGAGCGACGAAAGAATAACTATACCTAATAAAGAATTTAGCGAACAAGTCATTAAAATAATTCAGGAAGAAAAAAATGCATTATGTATCTTGGGTGTCGGTTCCGCACACGTACCAGCCGCAACAAAATTAAAAGATGAAAAAATCCTGGATGAAGGGATACATAAAAAACTAACAGACGCTTTTGCCGATAAAAAAATAGATGTCTCTTCTTGTTTTGTTTCTATTTTTATTAAACCCTCCACACAAGACAATAGAATCTATAAACCTCGAGAAGATGGAATGTGTTCTTATGGTGAAATTAAGCCTTGTTTCAAGATACTGCGGAGTTCCTGTGACTTTGTGATGGATGAAATCTATCTATCAAAGATCGAATCACGATTAAGCGAATTAAAAAAAACATCTAAATGGAATCTCTACAAATCATGGTCTGAAAGTGTGGAATTGCAAGTATTGACTGATATTAAGAAGTTATATCAAGAAAAGAAAAAATCTGATCCCTCACAAGATACCTGGTCTTTAAGAGAAATTGTTGCTACAGTACAAAAAAACTATGCCAATCAATATCAAGATAAAATCCCTTTGAAGACGAAAGAATTATTGGGAGATATTAACCCACTTGTACTAGCTTTTACACGCAACAAAAAACTCACAAAAAATGAAAGCTAATCACCCTAATGTAATCGCCCTCGCATAGACTCCGACGTCACCGGCGAACTCAAAACAAATTTAGGGATGTTGATAATAAACCGCTCCTCTGTGAGCGTTTGCATTTCATAATGCCCTTCCATCGTCCCTTGCGGCGTCATGAGTTGACAAAAACTCGTGTAGGCAAATTTTTTCCCAGGAGAAATCAATGGTTGTAAACCCACCACCCCCGGACCGCGCACTTCTTCGATATGGCTTGTCATATCCGTAATCCGCCAAAAACGGTTGAGCAATTGAACAAAGTCCATCCCTTCATTGAGAACTGTGATTTCGTAAGACCATAGATACCGATGATTATCGATAGCGGACTGTTCGGGCAAAAAAGTCGAATGTGTATTAATTGTAATTTTAATATTTTTCATATTTAAATGATGATAAATAAAATGATGATGGTCACCACAGTATATGAAATAAATCCTAAAATTGCACCTTCACGAGTGAATTCTTTTTCGGATAGTTGATGCTTCATGTATTTTTTCTCTCTCCTATTTCTTTAATTTCCCCTCACCCAAACCCTCTCCCACCCTCTTACTCATCGAAGATCGCGAATTTATCAGTGGGAGAGGGTTGGGTGAGGGCCCTCAACGTACCCAACAACTTCTGATGAATTCCTTCAAACCCTGAATTACTCATCACGACAACATGGTCACCCGGATACAAACCTTGTCCCAAATATCCTACAATCTCTTCCACGTTATCAAACAATGCTGTGGACTGAGAAAAAGTTTGAAACACGGATTCTAAATCCCATGAGGGTCTTTTACATACGACCACATCCGCAGATACTAAAGCCTCTTTAAGCGCATGTTTATGCACCCCTGTTCGCATGGTATAAGATCCAAATTCTAAAACAACCACAATGCGCGAACTCCCTATTTTTGCACGTAGTCCCGATAAGGTTTTTTCAATGGCTGTCGGATGATGCGCAAAATCATCATATACCGTCACCCCTCCGATAACACCTTTTACTTCTAATCGACGTTTAACATTTTTAAATAAAGGTAAAGCTTCTAACGCAGTCTGTGGCAGTACGTCTGCATACGTCGATGCTGCGATTGCGGCTAATGCATTTTCAACATTGTGCATCCCTAATAAATCCCAGCGCACATTCCCCAAACACTTCTCTTGATGGAAAACCGAAAAGTGGCTGCCATCCGCTTCCAATAACGCCGCTCGCCATTCACCCCCATCGCCAAATGTCACAACATTGGACCATACCCCTTTCTCAAGCACTTCTTTCAAATGGCGATCATGCGCATTTTGAATGATCACCCCATTCCGAGGCACTGTCCGCACTAAATAATGAAATTGCTGTTTAATAGCATCCAAATGCGGAAAAATATCTGCATGATCAAATTCAAGATTATTTAAAATCAATGTTTTCGGATGGTAATGGATGAATTTCGATCTTTTGTCAAAAAACGCACTGTCATATTCATCCGCTTCAATCACAAAATAAGGATCAGCCCCGATGCGTGCGGATACACCAAAATTTTCAGGGACGCCACCAATCAAAAACCCTGGATTTTTACCGGCATAGGCTAAAATCCATGTTAAAAGACTGGTTGTCGTGGTTTTCCCATGCGTGCCCGCAACGGCCAATACATGGCGTTTTTGTAAAATATGTTGGAAAAGGAAAGAAGGACCGGATATATACGGCAAACGTTGATCAAGTACATACTCCATGGCAGGATTTCCTCGAGAAATCACATTGCCCACAATGACATAATCGACATTGAGATCTATATCTTCCACTCGATATTCATTAAAAAATGGGATCCCGTAACTTTCGAGCATGGTACTCATAGGCGGATAAACATTGACATCAGCGCCTACGACTTCAAATCCCGCTTCCTTGGCAAGCACCGCAATACCTGCCATAAAAGTGCCCGCTATACCTAAAATATGAACACGCACTGTACATGCCTCCTGATTTCTTGTCGTTCTTGTGATATTATTACAAACAATTACAAACAGTCAAAAGTAGGAAGATCTGCAAGGATGCAAATGGACTACTCTCAAGCTTTATTTGAAGCCATCAACGATAGTGCTGTCTTGCTTGATAAAACAGGACGAATTATAGACTGGAATCAAGGTGCAATCGCCCTTTTTGGTTATCATAAAAAAGAAATCTTGGGAAAATCCTTAAATATAATTTATCAACAGCATCACCCTTTCCCCAAAATTATCCAAGAAATGTTACCAAATGAAAAAAAATGGAGCGAAGAAACGCGATATGTTCGTAAAAATGGAATAAAAGGTTTATGCAAAACTTCCATCAGTTTGATTCATGCCACATCGACAAATAAAGCAAGCGCTCTTGTCACGCATCAAATCATTTCGGAGTATAAAGCCATTGAAGAAGAATTGAATGCAAAGATTTCGCAATATTCCGAAAAATTACACGAACAATTAGAATTATATTACACAACAAACGCAACCCTCATTAAGTATATCTATGCTTGCGAGCAATCCGAAAAAAAATTAAGAGAAAGTGAATTACGCTTTCATCTCTTAGCTGAAAATGCAACGGACGTCATCTCACGACATGCACCGGATGGTACGTATCTTTATATTTCGCCTTCGTGCAAAAATCAATTAGGCTATCTGCCGGAAGAATTACTCAATTTAAACTGGTATAAGTTTATTCATTATGAAGATATTGGTAAATTAAAAAAAGTCTTCCATCGTCGCAAAGCAAATATCAATCATCAAACCCTCACGTATCGTATTCGACGAAAGGAAGGCGATTATCGTTGGTTCGAAAGCAATATACGTCACATTTATGATGAACAACCAAAGTACGTTCAAGAAATTCAAATTGCCTCCCGCGATGTCACGGATCGTGTGCTGGATAAAAAAGCGCGTCTACGCGGTCAGCAATTGGCACACGTTTCGCGCTTAAGCAGTATGGAAGAAATGGCATCGGGAATGGCGCATGAAATCAGTCAACCGCTTGCTGCGGTGGTAAATTACACACAAGGCTGTGTCAGACATTTACAAAGTCATCAGTTTGATACCAATCAAGTCATCGAAATCATGAAAAAAGCGGTTATTCAAGCAGAGCGCGCGGGAGAAGTGATTCATCGCTTAAAAAACTTTTTTTGCAAAGGAAAATTATTTAAAACACCTTGCAAAATCAACAGCATCATTCGTGAAACGGTGAGTTTCAGCCGCACCGATTTAAATGCCACAAAAACAAAAGTCGATTTCGAATTTGCGAAAGATTTAATCTTGATTTCTGCGGATAAAATTCAAATTCAACAAGTTCTACTTAATCTTATTCAAAATGCTATTGATGCCATGCAGGAAGTGCCACAAACCAAACGACGCATCCATATTCAAACAAAATCCAATGATAGTAATACCATAGAAGTGACCGTACGCGATTCCGGACCGGGCTTTCCTAAAGATATGACGGAAAAAGTCTTTGAACCGTTTTTTACAACCAAGGCCCACGGCCGAGGGATGGGACTTGCGATTTGCCGTTCGATTATCGAAGCTCATGGAGGACAGTTTGTGATCAACCCCAACTCGAACCAGTATAGCTGGATACGATTTATCTTACCCATAAACTAAGGAGCGGACCATGTCAAATGAACCGATTGTTTATATTGTGGATGATGATCAAGCGATGGTGGAGTCGCTTTCTTGGATTATTGAATCGGTAGGTTTGAAAGCGAAAGCATACATCCGTGCACAAGATTTTCTCGATCATTATTCCAATGATCAACATGGTTGCTTATTACTCGACGTCCGTATGCCCGGCATGAGTGGCCCAGAACTTCAGGCAAAATTAAATTCCATTGGTGCCACATTACCCATTATTTTTATCAGTGGTCATGGAGACGTGCCTTTAGCCGTTCGGGTGATGAAGGCGGGCGCGATTGATTTTTTGACAAAGCCTTTTAATGATCAAGTTTTAATTGAAAGTATTAATAAAGCACTCCGCATCGATAAAGCCAATCGGGAAAAACAACAAGAAAGCGCGCAAGCGGAAGCAAAATTTGCATTATTGTCGCCACGAGAAATTCAAGTTTTACAAGGTATTGTCGCTGGCAAACAAAATAAAGTGATTTCAAGCGAGTTGAACATTTCTCTCAAAACGGTCGAAGCACATCGCGCGAGTGTCATGAAAAAAATGGGGGTTAAGTCTGTCCCTGAATTAGTGAAAATGGTGCTGACCAACGGGGTGCAAGAAACAGTGGTGCAGGAATAAACTCAGCATTCCCCGGCTAATGTCATTGCGAGGAGCGAAGCGACGCGGCAATCTCAAAAGCTTTAGAGATTGTCGCTTCGCTCCTCGCAATGACATTGGCGCAAAAATTGATCTATTTTAAAAAATAGCAACAAAATTCGTGTTTTCTCATCCAAATCTTAGGTAAAAACCCTAAATTTTATGAGGGTCTCATACCACTCCCCCAGAGGGTTTTTGCTAATTTTCACCAGCTAAAATTTTTGAGATGATGGTCATCCCCGTTGGAAAGTTTCAGGAAAAAGCGACCAACAATCCGTAAAAATACGTAGGCCAGTAAGGGAGAACAGTCATGATTGAAAAAAATGTCTTAGTTGTCACGAACGCCGCGACCGATGAAGAAGTATTCGAAATTAAACAAGCTATTAATGTTGCCGAGCAACAGCAGATTAAACTTAAGATCAGTCTTGTACATGTTGTGCCCACATTACCCACTTGTTACTTTAGTATTCCTTCGATGGTTCTTTTAGCAGAACGATATTATGAAGAAGCAAAAGAATCATTAACCCATATTGGCGAAGCGCTAAATATTACACATAAAGACCAATGGCTAATCACAGGAAAGCTTCGCAGTGAAGTACTACGTCTTGCTGGTAAATTGAATGTACATTTTATTTTAGCAAGCGCTGCTTGTCTTCCGGATCTGCATAAATCTTTTTTGTTTAACCGGGAAAAGAATACCCCGATTAAAAGTATTCAGCATTTGGAAGTGGCGTTGAGTTAAATCAAAACAACTCTGTCATGCCAGCATGCTTTAAGCTGGCATGACAGGAATGCTAGTACCCTATATGTCTATATGTCGAAGTTTACATCCTG